>Ga0315909_10000099_pt1 | contig 110831 bp, 163 predicted proteins | sample LakEriMetagenome_11_FD_203527 | JGI IMG/M metagenome (GOLD analysis project Ga0315909, IMG submission 203527) | Freshwater fungal communities from buoy surface, Lake Erie, Ohio, United States - Buoy 2 MA125 | ecosystem: Environmental > Aquatic > Freshwater > Lake | place: USA: Lake Erie, Ohio... | reverse complement strand
TGGGCAAACTTCACAAAGGCATCAAAGTTTCCAGAATACTCCCAACCATCATTCTCATCCCAATCTTCTTCAAAGTGTTCTTTTACAAGTTTGAGGATTTCTTCATTTAAAATCATAGTCATTTTTTTCCTAGGGTCTAAAACATCACGGGCACGGTCAGCAATCTGTCTCAAACTGATGCGAGGGTCATTGTAAGAATTTGGCATCCAATTATCACACCAACTATCAAGCTCAATAATAACTCGTTCTAATGCTGATTGAGTTTTATTCATAATTACCAATCCAACTCCACATAAATGCTCCACCCCAAATTATTAGGCAGATTATCTTTCAAGTATTCTAACATATAATCCTGGAAATCATAAGCAGTTGGTGAGCATTCTTCAATCAACACACCATACTCCAAATCTTCTTCGTGAATACTATACTTCACCCATACATCCACCACTCGTAGGTCAGCATAATTTACACCACCAAATCGTTCTGTGGAATTCTTGAGTTCTTCAAGTGCCTTTGTAGCAACCTCTTGAATGAGTGTGAGGTTTTTATTGATGGTGTCGTTCATTCTGCTTTCACTCCACCATAAGTATCAAAATAAGGTTTAGGGTCATTAGGTTGAGCAGTATGAACCAACTTTGTAGTATTAGGAGAAACGCAAGGAATAGTATTAGGTGGAGTATAAGGAGGAGTATACATTTGATAAGGTGTCCTATTCAAATACTCTTCAAGGATATTACAATCCCAAGCATATTCATCATAATACTTCTTACCATAATCCATAGCATCTTCCCGATTTGGAAATGCTACTACGAATGTGTCTTTATAATAGAGTGAATAAACTTTCATTTGCAATCTCGGGAAGGGTCAAAGTCAATATATTCTGTCGTAGTTCTCCTCACATAATCACAAAGTTCCACTTGTGCTGATTCCAGAGATAAGAACTCCCCATCATAATATTCATTCTTGAATGGATTATACCACCAAAACAGAAACTTCACCTGTGGGTAATACCTTGTGCGGTCTCCTTTGGTTTTTTTAACAATACGATACTTTTTCATCGGATACCACTATCAAAGAGGTTTTTGAGTTCGTGATAAACAAGCATCAGTTCTTTATCGTGAGTTAAATAAGATCCATCCTTCGCAAATCTTAGAAGTTCGTAGAGTTCTTTTGCTTGGTCTTCGGTGAGTGCAAGATGGTAAGTTTTACTGATTTTAATCATTTTCAATCTCCTCTGCTTTTATAAATGTTTGTTCTGGAAGATTAGAACCAACACAATTGAAAAAATATTCACTCATATGTGGATTATAGTTATTTTTCATAATCCACAACCAAGTTCTAAAATCTTCAAGAATACTCACTTTTCAATCTCCTCCACATTTACATAAGGAGCAGTTTTCCATTCACTCCACACATACTCATATGGAGGTGGGCATAATGCTCCATTTGCATCAACTCTAAGCATATGATGACGATACTGAATATCTGGTTTCATCCCCAGTTCATTCTCAACGATACGAAGTTCAATCATTTTCCAAGCTCCTTTTGAATACGATACTCACACCATTCTGTATGATTTTTAAGTTCTCCGTTGATTTGTGGGTCACTTATCTTACAATAAGAACAGCAGTAATAAGGATTACCACCACCAATAGGCTCTTTTGGATAGTCATTATAATAATGGTTCATTTTCAATACCTCATCAACTTCTTCAAGCAACTTATCCGTTTCTTCCATTCGTTCCTCAACACCATCATAAAGTTCCCAGAGATTATCAAACATCACTCTTTCATCTTCGGTCATTTCTCTCATTTCCTTTATCCAATCATCAAGTGAGTTTGGTGGTTCAGCAAGATTACCAAAGAAAACAGCACAATCAAAAGCATCATAAGGATATTTGATTATCATTTTCCAGTGCCGATAATCTTTGAGAACCATTTTCCAACCTTCAAGTATTTGGTTCATTTCTGGTTCTCTTGAAGTTTCAGGTAATCATACTGTATTTTACATTCCTTTGGTTGTTCCATACAATACACAATACCAGCATCCTTTCCTACACTCATACCATTATATCCACCGATATTGAAACCAAGAAAGAATATCACAGTAGCAATCGTTGGAATACCAAGTATAAAAGGAATAATAAGTCCTGGTTCAATCATTTCACAAAATCTCCAATCACAGGAACAGCACCACAAATCTCATTCACTCTTCCTACTGTTTGGTCTTTGAGTGCTTGACGACACTCCAAGTTCTTATTGTATGTTTGTTGAAAGAGTGCTCGTTGTTGTTGGGCATCATAAGTGATGATAGCACCAGCAACGATTACAATAAAAAATACAGACAAAACTGCCCAATCAATTCCATCAAAGTTTCTCATTCAATTCTCCATTAATAATGTCTTTAATGATATTATACTTGATTTTATCAATTTCTTCATTCACCCACTTCTTCACACCCTCATTCATACTTTTGAGTGAGGTTTCCCATTCTTTGTCAGTCATCGTTCAGCAACCACCACAAAATCATCCATAGAAATACTCCTCTTACTTTTAGCAAGAATACCTTGATTTGAGAAATAAGGAACTGCTACAAGATTATAGAATGGTCTTAACTGCTCATAGAGAGTATAAAGGTGTCCGTCTTTCTTGTATCGGTAGAGTTTCATAGTGACTCCAATTCCTCACACAATTCTAACATATCATAACAAGTAATCACAGAACCAACGATAGTTCCTTGTTGGAGTTGGTTGATTACCTCACGGAGAACATTAGCAATCGCATCATCATTAAGTTTTTCAATAATAAAATCTTGTCTTTTATCTGCGAAAGTGAGATAAAATGCTTGCATAATCCTTTGTGCTCGTTCAGTCATAATCCTCTGCGTGATACTTCTTCATTTAATTCCCAACCAGCATCGTGCCCTACTTTGAAACCTTTAGTATAACCCTCATTATAAAGTTCTCGGGCAAACTTCAAGATGTCTTCTTCATCACATTCCCAGTAAATGTCGTTTGTTGTTTTACATATGTGTCTATCAAACCCATAGGTGTTAGCAAGTTCACGGATTTCTTCATCTAAAATCATTAGAGTGCCTCCACATCATCAGCAATCTCATTTAGTTCTTGAGCAGTATGAGTAAGCCAAGGTTCATTTGCAAGAACTCCATCTCTATGAATGATAGAAGAAATCACACGAATAGAAGATGCTAATGCTTGTTTCATATCCTCTGTGGGTTCATCTTTAAGACCTGCCTTGAATGTTTCCCAGATTTGGTATGCTGTGTTAATCATCAGGTGTCTGTGTGTATGAGAGTATTATAAGGCACTCACAGGGTCTGTGGTGAGGTCTTGTGCCAGTTTAGAAAGTGTCCTTCACTATTTCACATAATGGAAACACTCTTACACTTGAAATAAATCCTGGTTTTGTATATTTTTCTCTGTAATTTGCTGCGAATACTTTTGCTTCTTCTTTGGTTTCAAAAACTCCAAAGTATCTGTGAAGTCCCTCTACACCTTCATATTTGTTATAAAGTGCGACAATCCACTTATGAGAATGTTCTGGATAAGTGTCGTTTTCGGCAATCCAGTCGTAGTATGCGTCCTTATTCATCATTTACTTTAAGCATCGTCTTTTCAGTGATAATGTCTTTTTCCAGTTCGTATGGTGTTGCTACTTTGAGATAGGTTTGATACTGATACTCGTTGAGGTCTTTGGATGGAATACAACCATTATAAGAGATGATTTTTTGGATTGCTTTTTCAATTGGTTCTTCATAAACCCCTTTGAAGATAAACATCAGTCATCCCATCCCTTTTCTACCTTTCGTGGGTCTTTACCTTTATGCCAAATAGTATGAAGTTCATCAACACGATTTTCCCAAATCATAGTATCTACAATATAGTCATATGGGTTTTCATAAGTGTCTTCATACACTTCTCTAATGAGGATAGATTTATTTACTGATTGTGGGTATTTCATTCTTCTTCATCCCACCCCTCAAAGTATTCGGTGAAAAATTCAAAAGCAAGAGATTGTTTATCGTTATTAAGTTCTACACCAAAAAAAGAACTGGCAAGAAAAGAAAGTGTGACGTGAAATCCACCAGAAGACCAATGATGAGCAGTAGGATTTTCATAATTCACCCATAGGAATGAACGATTGTTGATGATACCAAACTGCCAAGTATGAGATGTTTGACCATCATCCCAAACTTTTTTATCGTATTGAAAGAGTTTCATCGGTTTGTTGTGTATGAAGTCAGTATAAGGCAAAAATGGCACCTGTGGAGATGCCCTGTACCAGTTATTCAAGTGTCCTTATGATACTCTAACTCTTTTAGAAGTATCAATACTTTTTGCTTTTTGATATTTTGATAATCCACCAGCATTAGAAATGAAACCAGTTTCTTCACACATCCATTTTTGATTTCCAGCAACCTTTCCACCCAATTTTCCAGCATTTTTAGCATTTTCAATTCTTTCTTCTTTTGATAATCCGTGAATACCTATTCCAAGTTCTTTTGTTTTATATCCACTTTTCCTAGCAACTTCTACTCTTTGTTCTTTACTAAATCCGTGAATACCTACTCCAAGTTCTTTTGCTTTTTTTCCACCATATTTTGCCGCATTTTTAGCATTTTCGTGTCGTTGTTCTGGTGTAAATCCAAAAATACCTAAACCAAGTTTTTTTCTTGTTTCCAAACTTTTCTTACATCTTTGATTTAGTTGTTCTTCTGTAAGAGCATATAATCCCAATCCAAGTTTTTTTCTTGTTTTATCTCCTTTTTTTGCTTGTTCTTTTGAAACATAAAACTTTGTAGAAGTTTGATATGCTCTATTAGCAAAATGTGGATTTTCTGCTACTTTGTAGTATTGTTGTAAAATAATCTCATCAGCATATGCTTCTTCTCTTGTAGCATAATCACTTTTGAGTATTATTTTTTGAGTTGGTTTGAATGTTTTATCGTAGAAAGAACCAAAATAGTTTATATCTTCTTCTGGTAAGCATTTACAACCTCTGCTACCAAAATATCCTCTACCCCATTCTTCATAAGAATAATAGGTATAGTAATACTCTTTTGGAGTTTCCATAGTTCTGCTTTATGTTGTGTCGCAATACTATTTATATAAGAAAAGGTGCCCGAAAGCACCTAATTTTTGCTTCTGGTTGCGACACACATAAGCATCTTTATTTATTTAAGTTCCTCTTCGTGTCTTTCAATTTCAAAAGTTTCGTTGAGAAACTCAATTGCGTATTTTCCTACTACGAATGCGTCTTTATCTTCAAAAAATCTTGAAGATATAGTTCTCATATCATAACCCTCTTTGTCCTTATCAAAGAAAGCAATCACATAACAAGTTTCACTATTTGTGTTTTGATGCCACTTGACAAGTTCATACTTGCTGTTACATTTACTCCAACGGAACTCTATGTTACGAAATCTCATTTGGTTTCCTCCAACTCATCAAGTTTCTCATTCACATAGTCAGTAATATCAATCTTATTCACATCCACACCTTCATCTTGGCAGTCAAGAATAAACTCCATAAATGCACCAAGGATCAAACAAGTGCGACGATGATCGTGCTCTGTGATGGTAGTATGTGGATCTGCAACATACTTGATGATGTAACCGTAGAGTTCGTCGTAAGTCATTCATCAATCTCCATGATTTCAATAATAGATTTGATCTTTTGTAGATCTTCTAATCTTACTTCAATCTCATCATATTCTTCACAGAATTGATCCATTCGTTCTTGATGTCCTTCATCATCATAGTTAGTTTCTTCACGGATTTCCCATTCAATATCAGATAGACGTGCTCTGGTATCATCAATGAAGTATTCTAAAGTATCAATTAGAGACATTTTTCTTCCTCAAATTCAAACCATTCATAGATGGAATTCATTGCACCTTCAACTACACAATCAACAACAGCATCCTCATGAGGATTCTCAACATGTTTGTGAGCACGATTATAACCATAACGAACACCTTCTTCAAGTGCCATTTCAAGAACTTTACGAAAATTTGGTTTCATTTTTACTCCGCAAAACCTACATCAATTTCCCAGTTTTTGTCGCATTTGTCTCCGAAGCGATTGCTACCAGTGCGAGTACTCATCCAGAAAAAGTATTTGCGGTTTTCTGATGCCAAGAATAACTCACCGCCAGTATCCTGCTCTACAATACAAATAGGATTGTTGTCCATAAGGTTAGCAAGACGGTTCTTTGCCTTGCTGCTTATTGGTTTTACTTTGATTTTTCTCATTTTGAATTTCTAGTTTGAGTTTACGAATACCAGTTACAAAGTAAGCAAAATCACGTGTTTCGGTGATACGTTTGATCTCACCACATACACCACACTTTGCTTCATAAACAGAGGAGCAACCTACGGAATAAACTCCATACTTTTGTCCACAATCAAAGCAAGTATTGTAGGCATTTTCAAGTTTCTTGAGTAGTGCCTTCTTCTCCTTGAGGTTCATTGTAAAGTCCAGGAAATTTCTTGTCTGTAAGGTAATTATACAACGCCCAGGCGTAATGCTTGTGGACCCCTATGCCAGTTGATATACTGGACGTGACCGCCACCCGCCACATCAATTCTAGTTCTTCATCATCAGGTAAAGTCTTCATCATTTAACTCCATATCTCCAACAAGGTCTTTTATTCTATCAAAAAAATCTTCATCAAGTGGATATACCTTTTCTTCACCCCTATCAATCCTATCACACATTTCCATCAAATATTCAAGAAACTCTTTTGGATAAGTTTCATCCATATTGATGCTACACCAGAACCAATGATAACATTCTTCATATGGGTCGTCGTTTTTCAGTAGAGCATAATCACCATAGTTTCCACTGATAAGATCACGCCACATCTTGAAGTTGTTCCAGATCTCTCTCCAACCAGTTTGAAGGCAGTGTCCAAAGTAATACTCAAACCAGTTCAGTTTCGTCTTCATCTAACCCCCCCAAATGGTCCCAACTCCAAGTTCTGGAAATAAAATCAATATCAAATCCAAACTTATATGCCCAGAAAAGAATACTCAAAACATCACCAGATCCAGACTTGATTTGCAAATATGGCCAAGATGGATAATCATTCCAACTTACAGATGATTGCAGTAAACTCCAACGCTTAATGTTTAGAATTTGAACATACCATTCATGTCCAAAGTCTTCACGATAATTGTATTTGATCAAAAATTTACGGTACTTAAAATCAATCAAACTCATTGTACCAATTCCTCCGCAAGTTGTAGTAAATCATTTCTATCCAACACAACTCTGCCGTCTTGAGCACTGTATGCCTGCACTTTTTCTGCTACCGATTTAAGAATCTCAGAAACTAACTTTTCTTCCGTGTCTGCACCCGAATTCCTGGCATCCCAAACGGAATTCATAAACTGTTGCGATCTTTCACTCATATCAGTAAGGTAATGATTTTAACCCATCTAAAACTTTCTGAAAACGTTCTGCACGAGTCTTATGGTGCTCTACATTTTCTTCCAATACACTCGCAATATCATCCAACACCACATCCAAAGATGCATCAGTATCAAAATACTGTTGAATTGCTTCGGCAAGATACCGCCGTCTACTCCATTCCATTGAGTATGGTTTGTAGTTCATGATGAAAGATTTATGTAGGGGTATTATAGGTGATTTGTCAAGCATTGTCAATGTCCAGGCACTTCTCAAACTTGTCTCTCAACTCATTCAACTTGACCTGATGCTGAAACTCCATAATATGATCTTTTATTTCCGTCTCTTGATCTGTGAATTCCATACGATATTTGAGTTTAACGTCAACAAGACGCACCATTTCCATATAGAACTCGGTGCCTTTGTGGATGAACTCTTCGTATGTCATCAGTCACGCTGTCTCCAATCTTCTGGTTTATCTTCCGTCCACCAGTCGATCATATCGTCAACACTATCAAATCCACGCTTACCAAAGCGTTCGTGACCTAATCCACCAAGATCAAGTTGATTCATAAAATCATCAAGATCACCCTCCTGCATATCAGGATTCTCCGCTTTTCTCCTTGCCTGACGAAGAATAGTTGCAGCAGAGCGATTTGATTTCGCAAGTTTCTCTGCCCAGATCATATCTTCTAAACTGACCTCCTCGTGAAGCACGATCTTTTCACAGATTGCTTCTAAACGAAGACGATACTGGGTTGATAGCATAACCTACTCCAAGTATGTGTTATTTATTTTCGTATTCGTTCATTAACTCTTGTGCAAGTTTCATAGAACGACGCCACATCATATATTTTACCACAGGATTGCGTGGATTGTTCATTAACCACCATTTTTGCTTTTCAAAGTTAGATTTTGCTAACTTTGAAATATAATAAAAAGCAGCGGCAACGCTATTATCTGTTACAATCAGATAAGCGACCACTGCAAAGAGTAATATCCATATGTAATAAGAAGTCATTGCCCAAACTCCTGAGATCTGCGGGAGTTTAAATACTCTAACACTTCTTCCCTCCATTCAAGGAGTTCATTGTAACATTCTTGATTATGGGCACACTGTCTAAGTTCGTGATCTGGTTTTAAAACACTCTCTACAAAAAGTCCCAGAGCACGGTGTCGTTTTTCTGCTTTGTCCATAATTTTTGTTGTAGTTGTACTATTTAATAAGGGTCACAAGGCACTCTTACAACTTCTGTCCACCTCCTAACATAACCAGATCTCCACCGATTACCAGGAACATATTCTTCATGAACAATGCGTTCCCTACACATTAAAATATATTCTCTATAATACGGTCTTTCATAGGTAAATGGTTCCCAAAACTCTTTCCAAGTGATTGCTTGTGCTGGTATTGGAAGTAGAGCAAGTAGAAAAATTGGTATGAGTTTCATAGAAACTTTTCTAGTGTTGTGGTTGCATTTTTTGCTGCTTTGATTTCTTTCGAAATATAAGTTCTTGCTGCTTTGTAGTTGTTAGCAACGTGAACTTGCTGCCCTTTATGTATAATGACAAACTTTTTTCCGAAAGGAACTGCTGCCCACATTCCATCCTTTGTTACATATCCTTGTGGATCTCCTGGTTTAGGATCTAAGACACCAGGACGGGGAATGAAAGGTTTTAAAAACTTCTCAGTCATCCGAATACCGCAGTTACACCAATCACTTTTGCAGTTGGATTGCGAGCAATTGCAGTACGCTTGGCATCATTATAATCTTTTGCTTCAACGATCTCATCAAAGACCTTACCAGCAACATAGAGTTGAACTTTGCAGCGCATTGGATTTCTCCTGATTACCTAGTTATTTTAATGCAGAGAGCAACGGATTCAGAGCGGACTGTGCCACTTCCTCATCTGTCACAAAGGGGTCAATTTTATCGTAGGATCCCACCCACTCCCGTGCCTTTTCAAAATACTCTGGATCGTTCTCAATTCCAATGTATTGACGGTTAATATTCTTGCAGGCAATGATTGTTGATCCTGAACCCATACAGTTATCTAGGATAACATCACCTTCATTGCTGTATGTCTTGATAAAATACTCAATTAGAGGCACAGGTTTCTGTGTTGGATGGAACTTCAAGGGATCATCGTTGTTGATGACAGGAAATTGCAGTACATCACGGGGATATCTTGTAGTTGAACCACCAGGATTGCCCAGACGCTTCTCAACATGGTTATAATTGCGTTTTCTGTCGGGAGGGGGCAACTGGTCCTTGGGCAGCACCGCGTTCATCGGTTTATGCCCTTGTGTCATTTGGGGGTTGTATGTTGGCAACTTACGATAAAACACCAGCACATTTTCGTGCGCTTTCATAGGCATCTTCTTTGCATTAAGATGTCCAGTTGCCTTGTTCTTTTCCCAAATCCATTCATACTTGAAGTATTTCAGATTAGAACAGGCAAGCACTTTATCAAAGGGTGGTTGAGCAGTGAGTACAATTGCACCATTTTCCTTCACCACACGATGATACTGTTCCCACAGTTGATCAAATGGAATCAAACAATCCCATTCATTCTGGGTGGTTCCATAAGGAAGGTCTGCAAAAACCATATCGACACAACCATCAGGAAGTGTGGACATAATCTCTAAACAATCGCCTTGAAACAGTTGATTCATATTGACCTAATAAACCTCAAATCAAAATCATCAGACTCATCAAAATAATTCCGAGTCTCTTTGTTATCATTATACCCTGTCAAAAAGAAATCGGAAAGTTCTGGATCGGCGTGTGCTGTTACAGTAGAACCATTGTCTTTGATTTTATAAAATCTTGATGATGGAATACAGCACATTTTACCTTTTTTTACATCGGTAATAATGAAATAATCGGCAAGTTTGTCTGTATAGTTTCCTGACTTACGGCGATTTTTTAGAATTACCTTTCTCACTGCCATCTCAGATTTATTTTGAAACTGAGTCACCTTTGATTCATAAGTCTTTTTGTCAGGACCAATCAAATCAATACCAGGAAGATTAACTCGTGTAAGTAATCCATTGCTGTATTCTGCAAGTGCTTTTTCCACAAGTTCACCTGCTTTTGGAAACCGAAGATTATCCTTCGTGTAGTCTTTAATTGTGCTGAGAAGTTTGGAAAATCGATCCAATTCAAAGGTGTTGAAATCAATCATCGCTTTACAATAGAAATGGCAGGTTGACCTTGGTTGAACACGGTGTCCACCACCGCTTGCACCTTCTTAGCGGTGCTGATGCCCACAGAAGAGTAGACAGGGATGCAAACCAACCCAAAGGACTTAGTATACTCGGAAAGGTTTCCAGGGGCAATAGCGCCGCTCCTGAGTGCCGCTGCGTCGCTCTGGTGGAGGCGAATCACACGACCGATGGTTTGGGAGACGCCAATGTAATCCATCGAACGCATAAAGAGAACTGCTTCCAGACCAGAAACATTGATTCCCTCAGAAAGAATGCTGTGATGAAGAACCACAAACTTCTTAGAGTCATCCTTACCCCAAGCACTGAGAGTATCAAAAAACACCTCACGGTTGACCTTCTGCCCATCGATGATAGCGCCAGTCTTGCTGGTGATATACATCCAAGAGAAACCACGATCTTCCAGTTGAGTGCAGAAATCAGTTTGAGAAACCAGATTCTGAATCTGTTTGGTTGCTTTTGCACAAATCAGAACCTTCTCCACTTCCTGAGCATCGATGGTAGCAATCAGGTTCTCACAGTCAACATCAGCAACAATCTGACCCTTAGAGAGCATCTCAAACTGCTGCACAACAACCTTAGGAGGAACAATGAAACCACCTTCTACCAGTTCAGGAGCAGGTACGTTGCAGATCACGTTGCCATAAACGGCAGCGTCGTTCATCCCAGGTTTGGAAATAGTAGCAGAATGCTTAGGAGTAGCAGTGAAGAAATAGCAGCGGTCAGCAGTAGAAGCGAAATGCTCGGTGGCAGGGAAGAAATGGCGCTGGACAGAGTTGTGTGCTTCATCGAAGTAAATGGTATTGACGTGAACGTCTGCCTGTTGCAGGCGTTGCAGAGAGTTGTAGGTGGTGAAGATCAGTTTGTTACCACGAGTCTGATCCACCCAGTTACGAATCTCATTCGGGCGAGTGGTGCTCTGGTGATGAGTTTCACCACTGTGAACGTGCAGCACAGAAGCATTGGTGATGAACTCCAAGAACTCACTGGACAATTGCTCTGCCAGGAGGATGCGCGGTGCCACGACCACGATAGTCTGGGGAATATTCTTAAGAAACTCACGAATAGCATCAAAGATAGCAACATTAGTCTTGCCGCCGCCAGTGGGGATAATCACTTGCCCTTTCAGGTACTTGGCAAGGGCATCCAGAGCACGTTGTTGGTGAGGTCGGAGTTGAATCACAGGTCTCATCGCGTATGGGACTATTATAGCAGAAAGAGGGGTCCAACGGAACCCCTTGTGCCACTAGAAGAACTGTTCTACCCCCACTGGATCTCCAAATGAGTAATCGTATTCTAACGCATTCGCACAGACGTAATGGGGATGTGTAACGGAAACACCGATACGTTGACACAACTCTTTATGATTATCTTCCATCATCTCAACAGCGTAAAGCATATAATCAAGAATATGATCTTCACTGTGATATTTTAATAAACGATTTTTTAATCCTACTAAAAAATTTCCAGATCCTGCTGAGTTATCAATAAATGTACTTTTTGGATCTCGAAGAAGATGTTCTGGAATATCATCAATCATACTTTCAACAAGTTCCATTGGTGTAAAAACTTCTTGTGTTTCCTTGATTCTCTCGTCAGATCTTTCAATACTTGATCCAACATCTTGATTATGTTTATTCTTTGCCATTTTTTTCTTTTAGACACTTAATATACGTCGAGATCAGATCATTCTTGCCAAAATGATACCTCCCATTGCACTGATTTGCAACCTCTCTGAACACGGGCGCAAACTCGACGAGATTTTGTATCACCTCTGGTGAACGAACTTTCAAGAAATGATGTCCTTTTGCATAATGTGTGAAGTTTTCAGTTTTTACTCTACCACTGGGTCCACAACCATACTCACCAACAAATACATCAGCATCAAACCTCTTATCGTAAGATAAAAATTCAAAATCTGGATGAGTTTTTAATAATTCAATTTTTTCTCTCTTATTATTTTTAAGTTCCCATCTCTGATAAACAGTACTAATACCACCAGGAAATGATTTCGAATCACAATCCACATCAAAAGTACAATGAAGATTAGGAGAAATTTTATTCAATGATGATGGTTTACGTACAGATGTTGGCAACACAAACCGAATATCATCAGTAATCTCTGATGTTTTGTTTAGAAACTTGATTGCAAGATTGCCACCAACACCATATGGAGGATTACCAATCGCCATTGTAAATTTCATGAATTAAACTCCATACTTAATTGCCACAGTGAATCTATGCCTGTTACGAAATGTTGTTGCTTTATGTAATATATTAGCATCAAAATAAACTAAACGATTCGGAATTGGGCATACCCCACGAATTTCACCATCAATAAAAAATTGAGTTTCTCCACCATCATCTAATTCCCATTTTTGATTTGGATAATAGAGACATGTTACACCATTAATCCAATCTGTATGAAAATATGGTTTTTCTGATGGAGCAAAACAGTTTATATAAATTTCATTTAAAACGAGATCTGGAAATAAAGATTTAGTTTTTGATTCAAATAACTGATACACCATTTCTCTTTTAGGGACAAGATGAACCATACCAGTTGGTAAAGCATCTTTCTTATCTATTTCTCCGTAATGATATGGAGCTTGTTCAGAATAATTAAGAATATAATCAAATTCTTCTTTTGACAAAAATCTATCAATTATGTTAATCATACTTAAGCATTTTTATATTGAATGATATAGTAATTCTTGGGTATTCTGTTGGTTTTCCTGCTGGAACTCGATGTTTCAAGTAAGAAGGAAACATCAACAAATCTCCCTCTTTTATGTTTGGTTCATATATCTCTCCACAATTATTTCGATCTAACTCTAAACTTAAAACTCTGAGTTGAGATATTGGATCTCTAAATTGTGGAAATTTATGTTGTTCTGGATCAAAAGATAAAAAATGAATACAAGAAAAATGAGATGGAGAAAACGCATCACCTAGATGGTCATGTTCTTCTTGATATTCTCCATTACTATAAAAATTATACCAAATTTCATCAATCATCATCTCATATTGTCTATCAAAAATATTACTAAAACAAATATTATATTTTTCAAATAATAAAGATTGATATTCAGAACCATTGTTTAGTAATTCTAATCCTTCTGGTTCTTTCAAATATGATGTTTTAACTCTATCAGTAGTCCAATCCTCAGGTATTTCAAGATATTGAGAGTTATGGGTTATTTTTGGAACCAATTCACTCTTTAAGTAATCATTATCTGGAACTTGAGTCTTAAAGATTGTTACTGAGAATAACTTACTCTCTAATACTTGAGTCATCTTATATTATCATCTTCAACGCTAACAAAGCAATTCTAGCGATGTTTCAGTAGTTTGTCAAGTCTTAGTAAAGTGTTAGAGAAGTTGTACCTACACCAGGAACTGTAAATACCAATTGATTTCCGACAGTTGTAATTTGAACTGCTGTTCCAATTCCACTTGTAAATCCATTTGTAGCAGTCACAACTCCTGAATTGACTGTTACACCTGTTCCAACTCTAAGTTGTCCAGTGGTTACAATTCCAGAGTTATTGATCTGATTTGAATTTATTATTGATGTTTGGATACCAAGATTTACCCAACTACTTCCAGCACCAACAAATCCTTCAAAGTTATTTGTTGAAGAATTGAAAACAATTCCTCCCTGAACATCTACATCATCTATTTCTGCATTGATTGTTGTTTTTGTTGCGTTAGTGACAACTGGAACTCTGACAAATCTTCCAGCAGTGTTAACACCAACACCAGCAAGTGAAAAATCAACTGCACAACCAGGGAATACCGTTCCTACTCCAATAGACTCAAATAGTGCAATTGATGATCTTGCATCCAATCCGATAGATGGAAGTATAGATGTTGTTCCAATACCGATACCAAAATCTTCAATTATGACTGATGCATCCAATATACCAACTTGAATATTTCCAGATGGTTGAGTTGTGCCAATACCTATTGAAGATACCAATGGTAAGTACAACAGTGGACCAGTAACTTCTAAATCATAAACTGTCGAAACACCACTGGTTACATTAATGCCAGTGGCAATACCTGTACCTCCTGCTGTAATTCCAGGGATTGAAGCGGATCCTGTTACATATAGATTTGCAACCGTAATACTCGATCCTACTGAAATATCACTGAGAACGTTCAGATTTCCAGATATTGATGCATTTCCAACAACATCAAGTTTAACTGTTGGTGCAGTATTTCCCAATCCAAGATTTCCTTGGTATGTGAGGGACATTAGTGGACTTACAGGATCTTTTCCATAAATCCAATTAAATGATCCAGTTCCGATTCCAGTCGATACTCCAAGATGGATATAACTGTTTACATTTCCTAAATCATAGTTTATAATATCAAATGAATTTATAGTACTATATGGATAAACACCTGATTGATTTCCATATTTGATCGAACCAGCATTCAGAGACTGATTAAGTCCTCTACTTAAAGTCAGATAAGATTCGGAATTATTTGATGAAATTTGAGCAGAAGATATTCCAGGTTTTGATATGTGCAGATCACTTTGTGCTGATGCAGTTGTTGTCGTTGCAATTCCAACAGACCCAATTACATTTAATAATGATGTTACTGTTGATATGCTTACATTTGAGTAATTACTTGAAATACTTTCAATACTTATTCTTGCATTTGATGTTAAATTTGTCGCAGTTGTGGCAATTCCAACAACATTTCCAGTTAAATTACCAGAGAACCCACTAGATGCTGTAATAACTCCACTTACATTAATATTAGGGGGTAGTTTAGAATTTGGTAATTGTGGAATTCTATCTGTGCTGATTGTGCCAGAAGAAATATTGTCGGCGTTTAATAGAGTTAAATTACTTCCAATTCCAGAAAATTGTGATGCTGTAATGATACCTGTTGCGTAAATATTTCCTAAGGAATCAATTCCGACTACTACGTCATATCCGCCAGCAGGTGCCAAAGACCCACCAACTTGAAAAGCATATCTTGGATCGTTGGTCGATACCCCAACAAACCCCTGAGCATATATGCTTGTAAATCCTAATCCAACATCAACATCTAACCACTGAGAAGTTGGAAGGTTTGATAATCTTCCACCATCACCATAATAAGTAACTACTCCACTCAAAGAAGATGCTGTAATTATTCCACTTCCAATTGAAACTCCACCACCAACCAGAGAACTGCTTAGAGTAAGATTGTTGATAGTGGCATTAACTGCGGTTAATGATGGCGTATATATTTGAGATGCTGTTACCAATCCAACTACTTTGGTAGTTCCTCTAACATCTAGAAGTTCTGTTGGAACGGTTGTTCCAATTCCAACCAATCCTGTGGGACTTACAATTAGATTATCATCATCAATTTGAACACCATTACGAAAATTAAACGCTTTTCTAATATTCGCCATCTTATGTGGATTTTCTAGTTATTTATCTTTCTGATAGATGTCTAATTATTAATCAAATAAATCTGTATTGATGTCTGTCAAAGTTCTTCCAGTAATAGTTCCAAAATTTTGAACAGTTACTGTTACACCTGGTGCAGAAGTAATAGCAGCTCCATTTGCACCAGAGTCTTTTCCAGGATTTCCAGATGATTTGTTAAGTATGCCACCCTTACCACCCGATCCTGCTCTGCTTCCACCAGCGCCCCCAGCACCACCAGAAGATAAATTAGATCCTGGTGATCCTGCTGATCCATTACCTCCTGATGGACCATATGCGCCTTGACCACCGCCACCACCTTCACCAAATGGTAAACCAGTTCCACCACCACCTCCCCCACCTCCGGAGAAGTTAGCGTAGTTTACACAGGTTGTCACCGTTCTCTTACGTCTTCCAGAACCAGTAGTGCTAGTTGTACAAACTTGTGTAGTAAATGTTGTACCATCTCCACCTCCACCTCCACCATATCCCTGATAAATCAATCCATAATTTCTGAGAGTACAACTAGTTTGTGCCGAGAATGCTGCACCACCATTTTCTCCGTTAGTTGATGCTCTTGACGATCCACCACCAGATCCTCCATTTCCACCATAACCATATATTTTTCCATTTGGACCAACATTAACTATAAGTTCTGTTCCAGGATCCCAAATTCCTGTTCTAAATGCTGCTGTGCTAGTTCCGTTCCTTTGTGTTCCATTGTAAATTGTGTTATTTGCATCTGCCCAAACTTTTGTACCTGATGTAGATGATGGTTTTCCTCTAAATCCACCAATCACTCTTGTAGATCTTGGAAGGTTGTTGTATCTCGATTTCATTCCACATTTGTTAATCGCACTAGATACGTCGATAACTTGTGTTGATGCATCTATTGTCAATGCAAAATAACTTGGGTTTCCAATAGGATCCGTTGTTTTTATAGGTCCACAAGTAGTACACTGATTATAAGTAACTCTTACTTGATAAGTTCCAGCTTTTAAAGCAACAGTTTTTTCATAAACAAGTCCAGAAAATCCAACATTAAATTGGAAACTAGTTGGTAAAAATTGTACAGTAGCTGTGTCATCAGCAATACTTCTAATAGTGTAATTTCCATCAGTAGGTATGGAAATTGTGTAGACCCAAATAAACTGTCCTCCACTACCATTATTTGCCTTAATTACACCATAATTATTTGAAGTGTCCCATACATTAATTGGAGTAACTCCATATCTTCCTATCCATCCACCAGAATTAAATTGTCCGGACCATGATAAGGGATCTGCCTTAAATGGATATAAGGGACCATTAGACACTCTTGTATTATTACCACTTATTGGTGTTGCTGTTCCAATTGTAATTCCAGTATTTAAATCATCGCCAGCACTATCTCTTAAAGCTAACCCCTTTCCAAGACTTGGATATCCCTGAACAGATCCAAAAGCATCAGAAACTGGTAGTGTTACAGTTTGATTTGCCATGTCGAGATATCTTATATCTCTTTTCAATCCAGTAAATGTAATTTTTAATGGTGTACTACTAATATATGCACTAACAGTTATATCCAAAGGATCTCTAAAATTAATAACAATATCACTTGCTGATGGAACACCAGAATCTGCACCTTGTTGAATTATTATTGTATCAAATGAGGTTGATGAAATTTGTGGGTTATCATTTACTACAATTCTTATTGGAACTAACGCAACACCAGAACCAAAAGAGGTTAAGTATACATCTGCCGAACTGACCGATGGATTATCAACTCTAAACCAACATTCTCGTAAACCAGTATTTAAAGCTTCATAAGTATCAAAATGAAATGATTCTGGAATAGATCCACTTTGACTGTAACAGTCAATAACCATATTGAGTTTTTTATTATAAAAATCACTAAAATTAATTCTACCAGATTGTGGAATACCAGTATCTAGTGGCATATTCACTAGTCCACTAAAACTTTCACTAACTCGGTATGCTCCCAAATTTCTCCTAGGAGGTAAACCGAATTCACCGGCTATTTGAGAGAAACTTATGGTTCCAGAACCCTGTAAAGCCATTTTATACTTTTATTTTTATTTATTTGTTAGATTTCAATTCTTCAATTTCTTTTTTCAAGTCTTTAATTGCTTCAATTAGTAGTGGAACTAACTTGTCATACTTAACTGTAATGTATTCATTACTAATTGGGGCAGGTGCAGTTACTTCTGGAAGAACTGCTTGAACTTCTTGTGCAGAAACACCAACATGCGTTTCATTCATATCAAATCCAAGTTTTCCAGCAGTTTCATTGAATTTATAAGTAAATCCATTCAACGAACAAACTTTTTCAAGAGCATTACTGATAATAACTTTATCAGTCTTCAATCTATCATCCGAAACAAATGCACTAATATCGCCAGATGCTTCAATACTTCCATTAACTCTTAAAGAACCGACTGTTGCGGATCCGGAAATTGACAAAGAACTTCCAGTTATTCCACCAGCAACTGCTATACCAGCAGTTGTTGTTTGAAGTCTTATGTTATTATCATGGTACAAACTAACTGCACCATCTGCTGCCGCAGTTATTAGATTTTCATTTCCTAGAGCATTCTTAATTTGTAAACCATTAGACAAGATTTGTAAAGTTCCAGTTCCACGTTCAGAAATGTAACTTGATGTTCCATCAGTGAAAATTCTCAACTCTTGGGAATCACCAATTACAAGTTTCTTACTTGTTCTCAGATAAACATCTCCACCAACTGCTAGTGTTTTTCTGATTCCAACTCCACCATATGCAACAAGTGATCCTGTTGTTACTGATGAGGAATCTGTTGTAGAGAAGAACTTAACGTCTCCACAAACATTGAGTCTCTTTGCAACTCCAAGTCCACCTGCAACAATTAGTGCTCCTGTTGCACAACTTGTAGATTCTGAATCATCTTTAACTTCAACTGCACCAGAAACTCTGAGATTATTATTCAGAATTAACGCTCTCGTCATTCTAACTTCACCGTTGAAGGTCACAGGACCGTCAAATTGTGAAAGAATTTGACCAGAGTTTCCACCTTCAATCAGTATTCTTTCCTTAACGATAACTTCATCAAATACAACACTCAATCTGTTTGGATCTTCGCCAGTGATTGTTGGTGTTGGTACATCAAATGTTGTTTGCTCACCAGATTGTGCAGAATATTTAACGTTTCCAATATAGAAATCTCCATCACTATTCATACCAGTGTATAGAACAGATCCGCAAGAAGTTTCTTGTGCAGATGCTAGATAATCTTCTTTCTCACTCAAAGTCTTAACTTGGACTTGTGGTAAACCAGTTGAGTAGTTACCAGGACCATAACCAAGATATTCGAAGGTATGACCAGATGCACGAATAATTGAAGGTCTACGGAATTCAACAGGAGTCAGTTTGATTTTTTTAATTAAAGAACCATTAGGATGTGGTTCAATGATGGTTCCCATTGAACCACGAATAACTTGAATTTGATTGGATCCCGCACCTGTTAAAGTGCTAGATCTAACTCTCATAATTTCGTTGTCAATCTGAATATAAGAACCAAGTGGGAATCTCGACATTGTTCCGATTCCAGCACCAGGGAGATCAACAATAAATTGTTCTTCTGTGGTAACATTTTGACCCAGAATTAAAAGTTCATTTTCAAAGATACCAATAGATCTTACACCAAGATTTTCTCCAAGATTGTCTGCACTTGCACTGTTTGCAGACATACCATGTTTTAGAGCCCATCTTGCTGTTGAAAGCGAACTGGAAACTTTAACAGTAAACTCATTTGGAGTATTAACATTATTAACAATATAATCACCAAGATTGTTGTTGCTGCTATCTAAAATTCTGAATGAATTTCCAGCAAGTAATCCGTGAGGTAAGTTTAATGATTGGTATGTTGCAATTTTAGTTGTTGAATTATAGTCAGTTTGTGAAATTGTTACTGCTGGTCCAATATTAATTGCATATTGATTTGCTACAATTAATGGATCTCCTGCAGTTTTTGCAATGGAAATGGCACTCTTATTCGAAGTATCAGTAATTCTAAAATATCCACCAGCAGTTGTACCAATACCAGTAACTTGAACATAATTTCCAGTTGCTGTTGAAATACCAGCAGTGTTTACAACAACATTTGCCTGAGGAGTACCTCCAATTACACTACTATCAAAATAAAGTTGTTCCCCATTAGTATATCCAGATCCACCTTCAACGATCGTTGCTGATGTTACGGCACCACCACTTACAGTAACATTTGCGGTTGCTCCATCCCAAACGGCAGATGAAGGTGCTGCATTGCTGTTGAAAAGTCTTACATTATAGTAAGTTCCATTACTATGTCCAGATCCACCATTAAGAGTTGTGTATTGTCTTAGTCCACCTAACTGGTGTTCACTGTCAAATGTCAGAGTTGCCGATGTTGGACTACTAGAAACTGTGGTAATTTTCTTACCATGAGAAAATGCGTTAAAGAATTTATCAACACTTTCTCTTGTCAAACTTCTCTTTAAATCATTAGTGACAACATCTCCAAGTGGGAATCTCTTGGCAAAAGTTTTCGCTGCTGGTGGATTATCATTATAATTATCTCGATCTTGTTGTGGATAGAGATCTGTTACCTTCTGAGAATATTTTGAATCTGTGAATTCCGAAGGGACAGCATTACCAGAGTTAAGTACATATAGGTAATAGACACCATCTTGAACATTGTAAATATATGGAGTAACAACTTCTGCTCGGTAAACATAGAAATTGTCGAGAAGATCGTTTCTAGTAAATCTAGGAAGATCTTTTGTCCTTGTAGTAATATTACCTGTAAATGTTCCTGGGTTGTGAACAATTCCAAATACATCAGTAGAACTATATGTAAAGGTTTTGTCGTTTACAATGGAATTTACTGTAAATACTCCATTATATCCAATATTATTAGTTGCTTCAACATTAGTTGTACTGATAACATTATTAACAATAATTTTATCACCAACTTTTAAATTATGAGTTGAATCAGATCTTACAGTAACAATTGCGCTGCCAGAATCAAAGGTGCATGTTGTAATAAATCTTGGATTACGATTATAGTCATAATCCGAAGTTGTAATTTGAGTTAGTCCAAAATCAGAATTCTCTCTAACACTTGTAGAACTTGAATCCTGAAGAATAAATCCTTCACTTGGATCTCTACCATTTACTAATTCTTTTGGAACTACATAACGAAGTTTGTAAATCTTTTCATCTAAACTTCTATCATCTTCTTTTCTTAATACATATGAGATATTAATCTCATCACTTACTGTAAAATCAGAGTTAACGAAATTTCTGATTGCTGCTTGAAGAGTATCATCAGTTACGAATGCTGCATGTCCTCCAGTTGGAACTGTTACATAAGATGTATTCGCATTTGCTGGAATTGCATCAATAGCATTAATGTAAGCTTGCAACCATGTTGCTTGACTTCCACCACCAGCAGTATCGTCCAATGCCTGAGTGAACAGCATTTGAGCATTATGTGTGCTAGTGTAAGACTCAATACCTATTGATTGATAAGGTTCAGATCCATCACCAGCAGAAGGACCATGAATTGCTGCAATTTTTGTACATGAAGTACTTCCTGGTTGTACATTACATGTTTGGTCAAATTGAATTGGACCAGGTGCATTTGCAATAACGCCAGTTATACCTGTTTCCAGGGTGTTCAACTTGCAAACAAGAGAACCACCTTGTGAATGTCCAAATATATAAACATTTCCAATTGTCTTACTAATTCCATTAGATGACATAAAAGTATCTAATGAATTTTGAACCCACTTTAATGCAGCTCTTGCATAAGGTAAGTTATCGCCAAAGAGGAATGTAGGTTCTTCTGTACCTACACCTGGAAGATTATATTGTCTTGTATTGGAAATATGATCCTGTGGATATGCGACAGAGAAAATAATCTTATCTCTTATGTTTAATTCATTTTCATCAATAAAGACTTCTAATGATTGCTGAGCTGCCTCAGCAATAGTTTGCGTTCCTGCTTCAGAAATTGTACCATGATATACAACTATAACATCGATGCTAGAACTAGGTATACTGGTTGGTACATACAATGTACCCATCACAGGATAAGATATTGAATCTACTGTAAATGTTTCACCATCAGATGGTGCAATCACTACCTGAGTACTAGTTATAGTGCTACTAGAAATTTGTGATTGAATGTATTGATAAAGTTCACTATTTGCGTTAGTGTGAACAAACCATTGATTTTGATTTGGATCCCACTGAATTGGATGACCTAGTTCACCAGCTTCTTTATCACAAACTCTACTTTCAATTCTAAGTTGAGAACCACCAAAACTTGTAATTGCTAGTGGAGTTTGAGCAGATGCATTAGTCCTGGAAGATGCAATTTGAATCTGAGTAGCACCTAGGGAAGTCTTTTTCTCAGATGTTATTGCATAATATAAAACGTTTGCTTCTAGACCCTCTGGAAGATCACCAGTTTCACTAAAAATTTGTATTGATTCTCCATTTTTTAGAGTGTGACCTAATGGAATGTTGTAAACTGTGCCGTTATTATTATTTTCTAATGATACATTACTATAAATCTTGGATGAACTTGCAGATCCTGATGCAGTTGTTGCTGGTGGTAAGATTGGACCATTGGTCATCAAGATATCTGCACTATATCCATCAACATAAACTTTATCATTTATCTTTGAACCAATTCTATATCCCTGCGAAATAACTGGCGGTGCAATGTCTTGATTTGTATAACCTAACAAATACAAATGATTGTTGATGCCAACGGATTTAGTTTTTTCGACATCAAATTGGACCCATTCAATATTTGAATCTGCACTGACAATAGCTCTTGGGGCAACAATTGATGTTATGTATCCTTTATTATCTTTATCAAACGCTGTTGCTTTGAATCCATCTGCTGACAGAGAAATCTGTCCAAAGTTGGAGTTAGAGTTTGTAATCGATCCATCACCACCACTTTGCGCTTCGAAGTGGCGGGTAAATCCAATCGCAAACACCGAAACGATTTGAATGAACGAATCGTTAGTGAATTTAATGTGCGTTGTTTCCCATCCATTTCTATAAATGGCATTTGGGTCTAAGTGATAAACTGATGCCTGGTTAATTGACGATGAACCTGATGATAATGCTTCACCAGTTACTTTTGATAGACCAATACTATCAAAAGTTCTATTTGACGGATTATATTTTACAAATGCACGGTCATCCTTTTGTAGGGAGATTGCAGTGTACTGGGCAACAACCATCGAACGGAAACCAGCCGCTTTACTGCCATCTGCGTGCATACCCTGCATACCCCAGACAGATCTGAGTGAGCAGTTAAAGATGTATGGTGATGCGCCAGAAACAGTATCAGTTTCAATAATAACTGCTGCTGTTGCTCCTGGTGCAAGACCAGCGGCAGGACCAGCAGGGAGGTTTGCTCTTACATTTAAAAGTGCATACGTGAAAATGTTTTCACTGATAACTTGTGCAACTTTCGTTGAAATATTGTAATCATTTACATTAATTCCACGAATTTTAACAGGAGTTCCCGCAGTCAATCCATGAGGAACTTGTGTTGTAACAGTTACAATCGTACCAGGAGATGCTCCATCACCAGAAATAATTGATGAGATTCTAATCGGATCCGCAGCAAACGCACCAACAATTTCCCATTCAGGTCTTTGCTTTGCAAAAGAATTTGCTTCTGCTGGATATTTTTGATCAATTTCTCTACCAGATGCTCTATTAAATGCATTACTGACCTTACTATAATACATATCAAGGTCAGTGATACCATAACCACTTGGTAGATTTACACCATCAGCATATTCGAATACTGTAAGTTTATGGTGAGAGAAAGTAGGTCTTGATTGATTATTTACAGAAAAATCTCTTGGATCAGTATAAACAAGACCTAGTTCATTTCCATCAAAAACAGAGAATTGCCAGAAATAACAGGCACCAGTAATTCTAAAAATAGCACTCGTTGGTGCATCTGAATCAGTTGGGTTTGGAACGTATTTTGGACGAATCTTAGTCTTTCTTAGATCAAGACCAACAATTGATGTTCCTCTTGGTACAACAACACCACCATTGATACTGTTGAATTTATAAAGAATATTATCTTCTTGCGTTAAATCAAAATTACTATTCAATGTTAACGATAGTTCTGCACCAGCGAACATTTCTGTTCCAGCAGGAGTTACCGCTGTTGCAACACCACCACTATCCTTAATAGCATAACCAGGTCTATTATCAACTAAGTGTTCGCCAGGGAACAGAAGAATTGTAGTTTTTTCTGTAATATCATTATCATTTCCTCTCAAATATGAGAATCTAGCAGACTCAATCAGTGCTCTTTGAATTGTTTTGAAAGGCTTTGTTAATGAGTTGCCTTGATTCTCAACACCATCAGTAGCATCAAGATCATTGGGGTTGACATAAAGAATACGACCTTCTGTATTCTTGATAAAATTCTCAAGCTTGTTTAAAGGCATTTTTCTATTTTCTTTGAGATCTCATTATCTTTTATTTATCCCATTAAATCCTCCCCATCATAGTCAAATTCTATCTCTTCTGGCATATCTTCTGGATTTTCTAACTCAACTGGAAAGAGGCAAGGATGTGCTTCTTCATCGATGAGATAGAAAGAATTTTTATATAAATCTTCTGGTTCAAATGTACGATTCTTGTCTGCTGCTCTACACAAGTCCTGATCGTATAAGTGTCCGTCTGGTAGTTCATCAAACGTAAAAGGAACGTGATTGATAAAGTACATTTTCACGATCATACTGCCGTCATTGTACCAGCAATATGCGTGATCAATACGATAAGACATAGGGATTTTCCCATATCTCTTATTTATTTTTTGTTCTTACCCCTATAAGTATCCGTTTGTGCGTGACAGTTGGGGCACAGGATACGAAGGTTTTCTAAACGATTATCGTGATGGTTGCCGTTTATGTGGTCAAGTTCAATTGGTGCTGGTTGCCCATTCCATTCGGTTATACCACAGCACTCGCACTTGTGTTGTTTGAGACCTTCTGCTAATAGGCGACCTTTTAATTTAAACGACTGAACTATCGAATTTTCCTTTAAGTATTCTTTAATATGTCTTTTTGGACCAATAATTTTCCCTTTGTTCCACGCTTGTCCAGTAAAATGTGAGGTGTCAATACCTAACTTTTGTATTCTTCTATTCGTAGTTTGATAGTTTCCACCCGCAGGAACAATATTTAACTTATCTAAAACTTGACGAATGCTGGTAGAACTTTTCACCGCTTCATAAAGTTCTTGTTCGCTATAAGTATATCTGCTATTCATTTAAATAGTAAACGCTACTACTATTTATAGAGTTTACTACTTTAAGTAGGGCGAGCGGGACTTGAACCCGCAAGGCTTGCGCCACCGGTTTTTAAGACCGGAATGTTTACCGATTTCATCACCGCCCCGTGATGTGAGACCATTATAACTCATAAAGTCATAGTGGTCAAGTGCTCGTTACTGGAATTGAACCAGTCTATGTCGTCTTATGAGGACGCTCCTTTCAACCAGATAGGTAAACGAGCACGATACGAGTGCCTGGATTCGAACCAGGTCAAAGCCGCTAATCTGGCGGAAAGAGTTTATAAGACTCCTCTGACTACCAAGTCTCACTCGCAAAAAACCCTTAGATCAGGGTGCCTCGTTGTTTAACTCTGTGTGTATTCGTATCAGATCTTCATCGGCGGGAATCATAACTGCTGCTTTCCCGTTTTCATCAACAATACCTATGTGCTCTCCGTTTTCAACTCTCTCTACGAGTTCATCAAAACGTTCTTGAAACTCATCCACTGTGAAAACTTCCATCTCAGTTGTTTCGGATATTTATATTATAGCATCACTCACCATAAATTGCAAGATCCGCATACTCAATTTGATCAGGTTCAAGATTTGCAGTTACAACTTCAAGAACATTCATAAACTCTTGAACTGTTTCGCACTCAACCAGTTTTTCATTACCTTCATTGCTGATCAGAAGGAAGGTGCGAGTGCAGACATCAATCACAATGCCCAGAACAGATTCTTGTGCGGTGCTCATCGGGTGGTTTTCTTGATTACCCACATATTATAGGGGGTCTTGGGTCTGGCGTCAAGTCATTCAAAGATAAGGACAACTAATCCATTCTGGGAGCTGCCCCCGTATCCAGGAACATAATTTTCATCACTAGTGTTCACCGCTGGTCTTCCACCGCCAGTTCCAGTCAAACCATTTTGTGATGATGTATTTGTCCAGGAACCAGAAATAATTCCAGATCCTCCTCCTCCACCACCACCAGAGCAGTTACTATTGGAATATCCTCCACCTCCACCTCCACCATAATATCCAGCACCACCGCCACCACCACGATTTCCTTGATTTATACCAGAACCACCAGAATTTCCACCGTTGGCTAGATTAAATCCACTGCTCCAAAAATCTCCACTGCCACCATTCCTATCATCAGAAGATCCACCTCCTCCACCACCACTTTGAGTTCCTGCGCCACCATTGTTTGGACCAGAACCGCTTCCACCAGAACCATTTCCACCACCATATCCACCCTGTCCATTTTGCCCAGCACCTCCACCTCCACCTGCAACTAATATATTTGCACCATAAGAAACAGCAGATAATCCACCACCATTTCCAGCACCAGAACCTGCCTGAGAATATGGAGAAGTTTTTGATCCTACTCCTGATCCTCCAACATAGACACCAACAGTTGATCCCCCAGTAACTGGTATTGTTCCTGTAACATATCCTCCACTACCTCCACTAAAAGCACCAGATGGGCATTCTCCTACACCTTGCCCACCTGCACCCCATACTTTGGCGGTCATTGATATTGCAGTGCTTGGAACATTTACAGAGTATACTTCATTACCTCCAAGTCCTTTATATTCAAAGGCAAAAATTCCTTGTAGAACAATTCTTGAATCGGTGCCAGCATTACCAGCAGTTCCTCTGTTTGGATGAGAAGATCCATTAGGATATCCACCTGTAAATCCATTAATAACTGATGGATGGACATATCCAGAACCACCACCTCCACCAGAAGAAGCACGAGATCCATCTCCATAGTCATTACCACCTGCACCGCCTCCACCACCGTAGTATCCAGCACCGCCTCCACCACCGCCGCTAGCGTTTGAATATCCAAAACCTGTTGATCCAGATCCACCAGCACCACCTTGAAGAGCACTTCCAGAAGATCCATTAGCACTAACAGGTATAGTTTGACTACTAGTAACATTTCTCTCGCCAGAGCAAGTTATTGTATGATATCGAACATTAATCGCGCTGTTATCATCATTTCTAAACCACCTTACTCTAAATCCATTTGAAGTTTTGTTATCAACAACAGAATAAAATCCTGCTGGTACAAGTGTTCCATTTGCGGATATATTTTGATAAGCACTAACATTGCTAGTAGATACTGAGTAACTACTATTATTATATGGAGTATTAAAGGACCAATTATAATCGAAAGTATTTGTGTGAGATATAGTAGCTTCTCCAGTGGAATTAAGGACAGTATTAACACCTCCGGATCTTTCGTGGTACACACCAGCTTCTGTTGGTGAATTACTGACTGTTTGTGTTGTTGTCTTTGTATAACTACTCGAAGCGGTTCCACCAGCACCACCAGAACTTTGCGTTCCTCCTCCACCACCAGTGGATGAAATTTGACTATCTGGTGAATTTTGACCGGCAGATCCTGATGGTCCACCACCAGCTCCACCAGTGCAATTACCAATCGATGATGCTCCCCCTCCTCCACCACCTGCTATCAATCTTGCATTTGTTTGATTGATTGTTGATGATGAAAAAATTCCAGCAAGTCCACCACCTCCCTCTGCGGTATTTGCCCCTGTACCACTTCCAGGACCTGCTGAACCACTTCCATAATTTAATCTCATATAGAGACTACTACCCTGACTTAAATTAAAAGTGCCATATGAATATCCACCTAATCCACCTTGTGGACCTTTTCCTCCTTGACCCCAAATAAAAGCTTTAAGTTTTACATTTGTTGCAGCAGTGTAAGTATATTCAGTTTGACCATCTAAAATTAGATTTCCATTAGTGGCAAAATCCCAATATTCTATACCATTAACTGTTGGGAGGATCTGACCAACACCAGTTGATTGTGAACCTTGAATATAGACAGAAGATGTAGTATTTAAAATTGGACCAGTAATGGAATTTTGTCGTATTTGAACTACAAATGCTTCTCCATCTTCTACAACACCATCAGCAGCAACAGTTTTTGTAAAAGATCCAGTATTACTATTGATAACAAAAGATCCTGATAATGAATTATCTGTAAAATCTGATGCAGTAATAGTTCCTAATGTTCCACTTATGGTGTAATAAAGAGTGGTTCCATCAGGTATACCATCTGTGGTTACTGTAACTGTAATTTGGGTTCCTTCTGTTAAATTAGTTGGAGTTACACTTGCATTGGCAGTAACACTTTGTCCACCAAAACCATATGCACTAGCGTTTAATGAAGATTGAGTTCCAAGTATTGGCATTATCCAAATCTAGTAAGAGTTCCTAAAACTGTAAAGTTTTGATTACTGTTTTTAATTATCGCAAAAGTATATGAATTTATTGAGTTTGAGAATCCAGATGATGGTGGAGATGAACCAATCCATTTGACGGTAACAGCGTCGCCATCAATTTTGAATCCAGTTGTGCTTGGATTTAATATTACATAAGCAGAGGATCCCATAGGTATCAAAGTTGTAACTACAATACTCCTTTTCTCTAACATTACAGAATTTAAAGAAGCACTTTCGTTTGCTCTTATATTAAAGGTGAAATTACCAGAGGCGTTTGATGTAAAATTATGCAGAGACCCATCTAAAACATTAATATTAATTTCTCCAGTTACAGAAACTTCACTTACTACATTTTTTTCAAAAATTTCTTTTACCGATGCACTAGATTGTAAATCAAGGGATCCTATAACCTCAGCATTACCAAGAGATTTTAGAGTTCCGTAAGAATTTACATCATTATTAAAGTAAACCGCATCGGTAAAAGTCTTTAAATCTGTGAGATTTTCTCTATCTTCAAATGACATAAGTAATCCTCTTATAAGAAACCACCAAGAGTTCCAAGCGCCTTATCTAGAACGTATGTACCTTTAAAGACTCCGTTAATGAAAGTTGCTTGTTCTGGGGCAAGATTACCTGCAAGAGCATCGCAGTTTGAAATATTTGATTTTAGATCTATTTTATTTCCTGCTTCTATTCTTACATTATTTCCTGCTTTTAGCGTTAGATTTTCATCAGCATCAACAACAACATTTGCACCACGAATTCTTACCTGCCCATTCTTTTCGGCAGTAATCCAAACATCACCATTTTTTCCTGTGATTACGATGTCAACACCAGTTGAAGTGCTCTTTTGCCCCCCAATAATTTCAATAGACTGATCATTGTAGATGTGGAATATTCCACCAAAAGACATTCCTACAAGAGAAACATCTCTCTCATCAGTTACACCGTATAAATTGTAAACATCAGTACCATTCAATCCCATCTGGGGATTGCCAGTATCAATTCTAAAATGTGGACTAAAAGACGTATATTTTCTTCTCTGCCAATTTTGTTTATCGAAAGGTCTTTGTGCCATACTACTTAGTGATACAATCTATTTGCTGTTTAACAGGACCTTGATATTGTTGTCTTTGCTTCAATCTTGCTTTTAACTTTGCTCCATATCCAGTCTCACTGATCACTTTAAAAACTGGTAACTCTTGAACTTCTTTGACGTCATTCAATTGACTATTTATTGGCGATACTTTTATAATTTCACCATTATCACCAACTTGAATTTGATATTCAACTCTTGTTTCAGTTGTCCCTGGAACAAATCCACTTGTAGAAATATCAATTACTCTATCTGTATTCTTGTATCCAACTCCTGGATCAATAATAGTAATACTGTCAATGACATAAGGTGGATTTGGACTTGTATCTTCTACTCTATCGCTAACTGGATAATTTTCACCTTCGGAAACGACATAAATTTCAACTACTTGTCCATAAGTCGGTGACTCTTCATCATAATCAATAATCGCCCTTGCTACTGCACCATATCCTTGATTACATTCATCAACAATTTCTACAAATGGTGGGAAATCATAATTAGATCCGCCATCAAGGATATCAAATCCAACAATACTTCCGGTTGCACTTTCACCATCACCAACAATGGATCCAATGACTGCATTCGCCACTGCACCAGATCCAGTGCTTCCAAATATTTTAACTTTAACACCACCACAATTTAAAGGTGGACCTCCATAACAATCAGAAATGAGACCTTTGAATCCTGGGTTTGAGAATCCAGTTCCAAAGAAATCGAGAGCACCTACATCTTTAACGAGATCATCCACTGCCTCTCCCGTATTGATAAATGATTCTGCGATAGAAGCTGCTAGGTTTGCAGATTCTAAAATAGTTGATAATTCAATTCCTGGTTCTTCTTTTGCACCTTTTCCGATTACCCACTGATTTGTTGGAGAATTATAATCTGGTGCAACTTCATTACAAGAAAGACGGAAGTTTCCACTCAGTAAACCTTCTACACTTGATCTTAGGAATGAAATTAGATTGAATCCCATTAAAATCTTTTCTACACCACCTAGGATTGGCGTTAGTATTGAGTCTATGCCACCAATAACATGATTGAGTAAACCACCAATAAATTGCTCAGAAATACAACTTACAAAATTCTCAACATTATCCGCAACAGATCTTAAAAGACCTTTAATTATATTTCCGATTGAACTTAATACTGAATTTGCGACACAAGGAAGTGCTTTTTCAATTGCTTTAACTGGTTCAATCATCGCTTCTTGTGCGGCAACTCCTGCCTTATGTGCAATAGTATCACTTTTAGTTGCTGCAAAAACTATTGCATACACTGTTCTATAAAGAAGTTTTAGACCAGCATTTAAGATCGGTTCTAAACTTTTGTATACGCTGCTTAACACATTACCAATCAATCCACTAGCAATTTTTTGAATTTTTGCTGTTATTTTTCCAATTTCTGCATTAATTAATTCCTTTGTTCTACCTACTGCACCCGAAACATTATCCGAAATAGACTGTACTCTGTTAATAAAATTATCAATCTCCGTTGTCATCTTATTGAGAGTACTTGAAGTTGATCCAGTCGCCGCTTTTATAGTATCTCCAATACCACTGTAATAAGATCTTTCATCTTCACCTATTTTCTTCGCTTGACTAGGCGATACGTGTCTTGGAGACTTTTGTGAGTTAGCATTATTTTCATTCGATTCATTCTTGACAACATTTGCACCATCATTATCAACTTTACTAGTATAACCAGTATAGGGTTGGAATGGACCAGTATATTCATTAGTAGGAACTAATGAAGTTCTACCAAATACTCCAAGAATAACTGGGAGACTGTAATCTGGTGCTCCATCTAAGAAAAACCCAAATACAGTGTCTCCTGGAGAAATAGAAACACTCGTTGCTTGGTTTGCTGCACCAGAACCAGCAGTTGTTGGCAACATTACTTGTGCCCATCTCAATTCATCATCAGATAGTTCTGACAATTTTGGAGAGTCATATCCAAGAATACGAACCTTATACCTGTTTCCCCATCCAGCACCGTTAACTTGTCCATGATGATTTTCTTCTGGTGGAATTTGACCAATCCACCATATGAAACCATCTTTTCCTATAAAATTACTTTTTATCAGAGATTGCTCTAACATTCTTTAATCTACCTGATTATTAGTTCCGTATTTGCCAAAAGTATCTCTAATTAATTTCAAAGAAGTATATGATCCCGTTGAATCAAAGTGATGGCATAGTGCTTTAATCATATATAGACCACTTTGTTCTTGATCAAATTCTTTCTTTTTGGAGGTTGTTGTTTTAGGAAATTGACATTCAATAATATCTCCTGCCCTCAGATTTGTATTTGATGGTACAGTCAATGTCAATACTTGTGTGAAAAGTGTATTATACCTCATCAATGATTGTGCCTGGTATTGCGTAGAATCTGCATTTTGCTGTAACGATACCTCTGGTTCAAAAGTTCCAATGTCTGCAATGGTTGCAACTACTCTTGAAGTTGTTTCACCTAGGTCTAAATCTACTGCATCAGAAAAAGAAATCTTTGGTGGATTCAGTTCTTTTCCCAGATTTTTTGATTTTCCAGAATATTCATTTTTACCATAATTTAAAATGGTTGTTTGGAATGTTAATGGATTGAAGATAACTCTTTCAGTAGCAAAAGCACCCATTCTCAGATTTTCTAATAATTTTTGATTTTTATTTGTATTGTATGTTAAAATGTTAAAATCATTGTTTCGTTCACTAGATGATTTATTGATTTCTGTATATGTGTAACTTGCCTTCGGTTCTTGTGTGATCAAACTATCAAGAGACTTGAAAAAGAATCCATCTTTAGTTTGAAAGAAAACAAAACCAGCAGTTGCACCGTCTTTTGATATTTCTGGAACTGCTTTTGATGCAAGAGTTACTAATAAACTAAATGGTTTTCTAGAATTTCCTAGAAATCCATACTTGTTTGATGTTTGATCAATCTCAATTGGTTTATTAGTCCTGATGTATTCCTTAATAATATTTTCGGCGGAAGCGGATATTGGTGAAGATGTTGGGTATTTTTTTGTGACGTTTTGTGTTTCGTTTATAATTGCTTCTTTTGAGGACAGATGTAATACAAAAGTCTCTCTTTGATTTTCACTAATAACATTACCAATACTTGAAACATAAAGATTATCTTCTTGATTTGTTGCAAAATCTAATCCAGGATTTGTTGGAGAGTTTCCTGCAATTTTCATCAAAACTCTTTCACCACCTCTCAGAGGAAGACCCTGATATATTGATTGCAGTTCTCCATCAGGTGTCATACAAACCAAATCAGGATTTCCTTGATTATCTGATCCTGGAATTGAATTTCCAGAGTTTGTAATTACTAGTGTTGCACTGATTGTTGGTGAAAATATATCCTCATAATAATCAATCGAAACCGTCCCCATTTTAACATCAACAGTCTTTTTACCATCCTGAGATTCTAGTGTTAAAGTTTCGTATATTGACCTGTTGATTGCTGCCATTTATGATTACGCTAGTGTAAAATACTGACTTTGTTCGATATATCTATTTAATCCACTTGTATCACCAGTTGGAATACTTATCCCACCACCTCTTGAATGTGATGCTGGCGCTTGGGCAACTTGTGATTGATCTGGTAGTGGAACAACTATCGTCTGCCCTTTTCTTTCTGTTGTGATTTGTGTTGCTGCTTGTGCCCCTGCTGGCTTTGCACTAGCAATCTGCATCGATGATGTTGCTGCTGGTTTTGCCGCAGTCTGAGGAGCGGCAGTTTTTCTTCCAATGTCTAAAAGGTTTAGATATGGTTTAGGGTCAATTGGTTTTCCATTTGGACGAACTTCATAGTGTAAGTGTATTCCACTACCAGATCCTGTATTTCCAATCTCACCTATGACTTCTCCGTTATATGGTCCAAGTTTAACGAATATTCTTGCCAAGTGTGCAAAATAATATTCTGTGGTTCCAGATTTAATAATGACGAGATTTCCATATCCACCAGCATTACCAGCATAAGTGACTGTACCAGATGATTTAAATCCAACTAACCATCCTCTTTGTCCACTTGTTCCAATATCAATACCTGCATGACTTCTTGTAGGAGTTCTATATGCACCATAATTTCCACCTCCACCAGAGAGTCCAACCGTTGGTGTTCCGCCAGCAGGTCCAGATACATTGATTTCATCAATGACACGTGATTTTGCTAATGGTGTAGATGGTGATACTGGTGCAGGAAGATTGAAAGGTGCTGCACCACCTTTACGAATTGGTAGTGGTATTGCACCAGATGGGTTTGATGTTATGAATTGATTATCACCATTTCCTCCACGCCAAACACTACCAGGAATACGTCCACTGGCGTCTGCTTGTATATTATTTCTTGGGTTACTATCACTATTAACCGCCCTGACAGTTGCAGGACTACCTCTAAATTCTAGTGCTCCTCCTACAAATTTTGCAGCACTTGCTTGTAGCGATTGATCCTGAATATTTTTAATGATTCCTAACAAGGCAGCCTGAGATTGTCCAGACCATTTTGATGCATCTTCCAAAGTTTGTATTTTTCTAAATGCACTTGCCCCTCTCTTCTGGACACCTTCAAATTGTCCTGATGCTGCAAGAATGTCGGTATATGTATTGCCATATGTTCCCATTGCTTTTCTATTGACAACAACTTGCATCATATCAACAACAGATTGCTTTCCACTGCCTTCGGTTGATAATGCAGCCGCTATACGGAACATCTCCGGTGACTGAGCACTAGGAAGAGCAGTTCCACCGCCAGTACCACCAGGAACTCCCTCAGGTGCTCCTGGTTCTGGTCTATCGTCTGGAATATCAATCGTGTCAAATCCAAGATCAAGTGGTTCTGAAAGAAGATCTATCGCCCTATTAAAATCGTTCTCCAATCCTAACATTCCTGATTGAATTGTAGATAAACTATTGTCAAGCAATTGCTTTTGAGTACTGAAATCAAATGCGATTAAATTTCTAAAAGTTCCCGTCAAAAGACCACCAAATCCAGATAGTATAGAAGTCAAATTACCTACAAAAGATCTCAATACCCCATACAACCTTCTCATTCTATCAATAAGTTGTTCACCAAGACTGATAATTGTTGGTAGATTATTCAATAACCAACCAACCATTAAAGTGCCTATAAAATCTAATATTCTACCAAGAAATCCTTTTGTACTTGAAGAGATTACTTTTCCTTGTCGTTTGATTGCACCACCAACACCAGAAGCCTCAATAATATCTTCTCTTTCTCTTCTTCTAACTGCTTCTCTTCTTTTTTGGAAATTAGATACAGAAAGTCTTATTGCTTGTTGCTTTTGCCTATTACTATTTGACAATGAAGTATTGATATTCATTGCAGTCTTTTGAGTACTATTAATACTCTTATTAAAAGACATCACAGACTTTTTAATCTTATCAACACCTATCGATGATTTTAGTAAGGTTCCTTGAAGTTTTGTTGCCATACTATGTCATCGGAACGTTATATACTGAATGTGAATAAACAACATAAAAATTATTCGGATTTTCTGGATCAATAGAAGGAATGGAAGTTGCCGGATCAGAACTTTGGTTTGTAGATTTTGGTTTTGATGCCATTTTTCCACCCATAGGCATAGGAATAATTGTTGGCGATGGTTCTGGTAAAGGTCCAATACTTTCCGCTTTCATTGCCACTTCTTGTTTTATTGGGGTTATTTCAGCAATGGGAGTTTTCGAAGAAGTAGAACTAAATGTATCCGCTAGATTGATTGTTTCTGTTCCAGTCAACTGAGATACTAGAATCTCACCATATTGTGCTGGTTGTGCAAAATCTTGTTTTTCTGACTCTGATACAATATCTGATTTTTGCTTATTATCACCCATTAAGTTTTCAGAATTAAAAGCAATATCAGTTACTTTACTCTGAATTGGTTGAGAACTTGTTGTGCCAGGATCACTCCCAAACATTTCAGTGGTCTTATCATAAAAACCTTTAAACATATCTGTCGCTGGACCATAACTAAAAAATCCAGCGGCAAGTGATGCTGGAACTTTTATAATTGGTGGTAAAGGCAATTTCATTACCCCACCAGCAACACCAGCAGATACTCCACCACCAAAAAAATTACTAGTATATGCTTTTGCAGGATCTTCTCCTTGTATAGTATCAATCGTTCCACCAATCAATCCACCCCCAAGAGCACCTTGAAGGAGACTTGTTGGTGCTAGTCTATTAATTCCTTGCCCACTAACCTGCTGAGATGCTTGACCAGTTGTTTTTGGTGGTGTTTGTGGTTTTCCACCAGCAGGAGTTCCTCCACTACCAGGTCTTGAAAATCCTGGAAGAATATTCTTAATCTTAGGTATAATTTTATTTGCAGCACCCTTGACACCATCAAGAAGTGCCTGAACTGGTCTTAAAAATAATCCAACAGCAACAGCAGTTGTGATTCGCGCAGCAACTCTTGTAAGTACATTGAATACTGCTGTCAATCCAAATCTTATTCCACCATATATTCCACCAATAATACCAAGATTTTTTAAGACATTATTTCTAATTTCTTCTAATTTTTGCTTATTATCATCACCAAGAGCTTTGATAGTTTCTATGCCTTGGTTAATTAACCAACCACCCAAAAGAGTGGTAAAAAATTGCATTACACGTGAAAGTGTAAATGATGCCTTTGCTGCAACTTTTTGAACTGGACTTACAAGTGCATTTTGTATTCTTCTTTCAATTATACTTTCTTTACCTTCTCTTAACTGTTGCTCAGCAAGTCTTCTTTCCTGTTCTTGTTCTTGAGAGTCTTTCCGTCTTTCTAATGCAGAACTTTGCACTACGTTTCCATAAACGTTTTGCATTGCAACGTTCAGGGAATTAACCTGTTGTGTTAATGATGATAATTGCTCAGAAACTGTATTTAATGCTAATGAGTTTCTTTGAATTAATGAAGTTGTAACTGGATCTGGTTGAGAAATCGCAGGAGGTGGTGGTGGTGCCGCACTTACAAAAGCATCTGCAGACACTGTTCTTCTAGCGACTCTTAATCCTCCTGATAGTGGCGATTTAATCTCAGCCATTTATTCCTTGTTTTAGATTTTCCTCTTCAATATATTGTTTAAGTAGAGAAAGATAAATTTCTCTTTCCCAAGGTATCATATTTTCTAGTTCTGTCAAGCTATATTTATGGTGCTGAATCAAAGCAAAGTTAACTTTATAGTATGACTCAAGATCCTCGTGAGCCATACTCACGCGAAAAAAGATGTCAGACCCTCCAAGACAACTTCACTTTCGACACCAGTTTTTGGATTTTTAACAGTAATAGTATGAGAAAGTTTAGGCATTGTATCAAAGAATTTTTCAATTTCTTTGAACTGTTTTGAACTTAACTGCTCAACAAACTCCAAAAGTTCTTTCTTAGTACAATCTTTTGCTGCCCAAGATTCTTCTTCCGAATAAACTTGCTCTATGCAAGATGCAATAAGATCAAAAGTTTCTTTTACTCCAATCTCAGTTCCAGCGGTAAAATTACTCTTAATAAACTCGTCCATCGATGGATATTTCATTCTCAACATTAAAGTATCGTCGAGTTTAATATCTCTTGAATGATCTTCACTTACTTGAACTTGAATTTCATCAAGATTAATCAACGTAGGAACCTGAGTAACATTATCATCTGGACAAGTAATAAGAACTTCTACATCCTCCCCAACAGATTTTCCACGAATATTGAGGAATAGGTATTCAATGTCAAACGTTGAAAGTTCTTCTACTTTTATCCCTTTTGTGAGAATACAATCAGAGATAACAGTTTTAACCGCATTTGCAATTTGCTTACTATCCTCACTTTCCATTGCAATGATTAAAACTTTTTCTTCCTTAACTAGAAAAGGTCTAAACTTAATCGTTTTTTTAGAAGAAGGAATTTCCAACTCATAGGTTGGTGTGGAAATTTTAGGTAAAGGCATAATAATCCTTACAAATCAGATAAAGATATTTAGAGAACTCTTCTAGATCCTATTACAGAGTTTGCTGAATTTGAGTTGTTGGAAGATCCACCAAAGAATCCACCAGAAATAGTATCATAAATTTGTCCAGTAACGATTGCTTCACCCGTCGAAACATTAGATGGTCTAAATCTAACTCCACCAGCGCCAGCTGCACCAGCAGATACTGGAACATACACTGGACGATTTGAACTCGTTTCGTTTAAGAAATTAGTTGATATTTCAGAAACTTGATTATTATCTTCTCTTCTGGCAATATCAAAACTATATGTTCTTCCACAAACATATCTCTCATAATTAAATGATGCACTTGCCTTTAAAATTCCAGATGATTCGTAAGATATTGCAGTCGAGTTTAAAGTAAGTGGGAATAAACCATAGAAAGTATACTCAATATAATTTCTATAATCTCGATCAAATTTTATGATTCTTGAAGCACTACACTTATATTCATCAGGATATCTCATTCTAAAATAATACCCATCCTGGTAGGGTTGCTCCCTAGAACCACTGGAAATAAACTCCATCCAGTGTTCTAAAAACTTTAAAGTTTTATATGATCGGTCAACATAAAACTCTAAATCAATCTGAGTAAAAGTTCTAGTGTGTGCCATTTTCTCTGCAACACCAGTATAATTTCCAACAATATCAGCAGTCGCAAAAGAACTTCCTGGTAAAGATGCAGAATTGCAAAGAAGTCCAACTGATTCACCAATAAATCGTGAATCAATTCCTCTTAATCTTAAATATGATCTTAAAGGTCCTGATAAACCACCAAAAACTACCTGATAATGTGAAGTCTGTGCAAGATTTGTAAAAAGTGGTTTAAACTCTGATATTTTTCTTGGTCTTGGTGCGGGCACTCTAAATACCTATTATGAGTATTTTAGTTATTTAGATGTCGTATAAGGGAAAATACAAACCATCATATCCAGAAAAATATAAAGGAGATCCCACAAACATCATATACAGATCATTGTGGGAGAGAAAGTTTTGTGTATACTGTGATTTGAATGAAAATGTTTTGGAGTGGGCATCGGAAGAAAAGTGTGTTGTTTATCGTTCTCCTATTGATGGAAAACCTCACAGGTACTTTCCAGACTTTATTATAAAAGTTAAAGAGGAGAATGGAACAATCAAAAAATATGTGATCGAGATTAAACCAAAAAGACAAACTGTTCCACCACCTAAACCGAAAAGACAAACAAAAGGATACTTATATGAAGCATATGAGTATGCCAAGAATCAGGCAAAGTGGGCAGCGGCAAGAGAATGGTGTGCGGATCGTGGTTATGAATTTAAAGTTCTAACAGAGAACGAGTTAGGTATCAAGTAATGGCAGAAAAGAGAGAAACTCTACTCCAGTCACAAAGAAGAAAACTTGCTGAACAGAGATCGGCAAAAAATCCAACGGATACTGATACCAATCGCAATAGAGTTCGTTCCGTTTTAGACAATATTACCGGAAAAGAAAGTGGTGATGACTTGATGCTTGAACTTTTAGAAGTTGTACAAGAGAGTGGAAAAGTTCCTCAGGTGGGTAAGTTTTATATTTTCGTTTACAATGCCAAAACACCAAATATTAGATATGACCAAAATCCACTAGTTGCAGTGACTGATGTTTTTGAGTGGGGATTTAGAGGTTTAAATATGCATTGGGGTGAAACTCGTCAATATACTTGGAATGAAGTTGTTGGTTCTGTTTATGAGGTTTATTCTTCTGAAATCAAAGATTTGCAGGCAATACCTTTTGCAAATTTTCGTCTAAATACTTAAAAAAGTAGTATAAATGCCCCTTAATGTTGGTGCTCCTATTGGGAGCAATGCATACACCACTGCTGCAACACAAAATGCATATGCAAATGCCTATGCGGGAGCAACAGCGTCTAGTTCTTTAAATTCTGGTGGTGGAAAAAAGAGTTTTAGATATCCACTGAAAAGTTTAGACAATACAGCAGATTATTTGGAGATAAAAATATTTGATTATATTGCTGGTGGACTTAATTTTGGACCACCAGTTCAAATACCAACAGCACAACAAAGGCAAAAAGCAAATAAAGTTAGTCCAACACATTACATAATTCTACCAATACCACAAAATATTAGTGATACGTCTTCAGTATCTTGGGGTGAAGATACATTAAATCCATTTGAAGCTGCTGGTCTTGGTCTTGGGAATGCAGTTCAAGAAAATCCACTTGATACTGGAGATAAAATTATTGAATTTTTTAAAAAAAGTTCAGATGCATTTAACGATCCACAACTACAAAAAGCAATACAAACTGCAATTTCAGGTAAAGCATTAAGTGCTCTTGGTGGTAATGTAAGTGTAACAAGTCTTATATCGAGAGCAACTGGACAAGTTCTTAATTCAAATCTTGAACTTCTCTTTCAAGGTGTAAACCTACGTTCGTTCCAATTTACATTTGACCTTGCACCAAGATCAAGAGTAGAAGCAGAAGAAGTTAAACAAATTATCAGAACCCTTAAACAAACAATGTCTGCCAAAAATGGTGGAGCTGGATCTGGAAGTAACACTAATGCTGGATTGTTTATAAGTGCTCCCAGTGTATATCAATTAACATATAAAACTGGTCCTAGAAAACATCAGTTTTTAAATACATTTAAACCCTGTGCATTAACTGATGTTTCTGTAAACTATACTGCATCTGGAACTTATTCAACATATGAAGATGGAGCACCAGTTCATATGCAAATGGCTTTGGCATTTAAAGAAATCAACCCGATTTACGCAGAAGATTATCTCGAACCAGAAGCACAAGAAGGAGTAGGTTACTAAAATGAGTTATTTTAGAGAACTACCAGACGTAGAAATACCATCACCTCTTTCACATAAAAATTCTTCACGAGATTATGTAAGAATTAAAAATTTATTTCGTAGAGTCAAACTTTTAGATTGGTTGCAAGATAAGGCAACTCTGTTTGATAAATTTCAAATACCTGAAGGTGCAAGACCAGATACTGTTGCTCAACTAGTTTATGGTAGTGCTGATTATGATTGGGTAGTTCTTCTTACAGCAGGAATTATAAATGTACGGGATCAATGGCCTCTTTCAAATCGTGATCTATATGTATATGCAGAAAATAAATATACTACCCAAAATTTAAATGATATTCATCACTATGAGACTGTTGAAGTAAGAGATCAGAAAGGAAGATTAATATTACAAAGGGGGCAAAAAGTTGATTCCAACTTTAAAATAGTAGTTTCCGCTGGTTCTACCTATACAAGTATTGGTGCAAATGAAAATCAAGTATTTACACCAGACTCAACAGGTGAAATAAATCCAGTTATAGGTGTATCTAATTATGAATACGAATCAATTAGAAATGAAGAAAAAAGACAAATTTATATTTTGAAAGTAGGATACTTACAACAATTCCTGAATGATATGAGAGTTATTATGAATTATGGAAAAAGTTCTCAATATGTTGATAAAAAACTAATCAGAACGGAGAACAACCGTATCGTCTGACCATAAGAGATTTAACTTTTTATCAAACATCATAACATAACGGTGCTTGCGGGAGCGTTCTTTCCATTCTCCCTCAGCACCTTTTATTTTACCTCTTGAATGTTTGGTGCCGTCTGCAAAGTAAAAATCTTTTTTTGCGTCTGTAAGACCGCAATATTTAAAGTTGCAAGCACGATAAATTGTACCATCGTGAAAATCAGAATCCGCGTAAGAAATGATTGCTGAGACGCTTGTATCCTTGCGAAATTGTCTAATCGCTTTTGCAACGAACCAAGAAGTAATGTTGTACTCTTGTGACTGTGTATCTGGGTGGATACAGAGTCGAGAGAGTTCAAAGAGTCCTTGTTGTTGGTTTCGTTCAAGACCAAATGCTCCTTTTGCTATTTCTGGAACTGGAAGTCCTGTGAAGATGCAGACTCCCTGTAAACCTCCAATATTTAGTGGAGAGAATTCATTTTTCTTGAAAAGACCATAGTTATAACCAGACTTAAATCCCTTAGATATATCTTTCAGATAATGATATTTCAGCAGCAGTTCTCCCGCTTGCTGCTTAGTAATTCTATCAATGTAAAAATCAGACTTCATAAAAAAAGGGGAGACCCTTGCCTCCCCAGTATTATAGCACTTAATCAGTCTTCTGCCAAGCGGGCGAAGTAGGAAAGTGCATCGTCATCCTCATCTTCCTCCACAGCAGCACGGCGAGTGGTAGGTTTCAGATTGTTGAGTTCACTGCGAAGATCTTCATCAAGATCCTTCACAGGACCACGGGAATACTCTTCTTCATCGGCAACGTCAGGATCTTGATAACGGGGAGTGCCTTTGTTACCCAGCACATAATCAAGACGCTTTTTCAGTTCATCGTAAGATTTAAACTGATCAGCAGCGACGAGTTCAGCAAGAGAATACTGCTTCTTCCAGATTGCTTCCATTGCTTCGTCATCATCCAAAAGTGCTTCTGGACGTGCAAACTCGGAAGAATCGTAGTTACGATAACCAGCAACGTTCTTTGCTTTCAGTTTGAAGTTAGCACCTTGCCAGAAGTCAAACGGATCGATTGCTTCCTCATCTTCAAACTCAGGTTGCATTGCAGCGGTGAGTTTATCAAAGATCTTCTTACCATACTTGAACAGGAAGACCTTACCTTCATTAGCAGGGTTAGCAGGATCCTTTACCACATAGATGTTGGAAACATAGGTCAGTTTACGCTTCTGCTTACGGGCAAGTTCCTTACCAGCATCAGTACCGTTGTTCCACAGTTCGGAGTTCAGTTCCGATACGGGATCCTTCTGACCCAGAGTAGTCAGGGAGTTCTCAATATACCAACCACCAGGACCTTGGAAGGCGTGGGAATAGAGTTTCACGAACGGCAGGTCTTCACCGTTAGGAGCAGGGAGGAAACGGATCACGGCATAACCATTGCCGCTCTTATCTACATCTAGTTTCCACACACGGTCGTCAGACGAACCGCTGTTATTATTCATTTTTTCAACTTCTTTGACCAGTTTGGCAGTAAGATTGCCAAGTTTGGATTGCTTTTTAAGGTCGGAAAATGACATTTGGATTACCTCGGATTAGTTTGGATTCGGGGGATTTACTTGGATAGTATAGCGAAAATTGAATCACCTGTCAAGATATTGTTTGAGGGATTCGATGGTCTTATTCATACTACTGAAAAGTAAACTCATATCAGTTTCTGGTGGGAATCCCATCAGGGCAACTGACTTGCGTAGGTTCTCTTTCATCTCAACCGCTTGTGGGTCATCTGAAAGGGATAACCTAGTATACATCACTCTTTGCTTTTCTAGCAAGAGTTCAAGTTTTTCAATGTGTTCCAACTTGGTTTCACGGTCCATCATACCGAAAGTTAAAATACTTCCGTAGATATCTTCTTGCAACTTGTTGATTTCTTTCAGTTCTTCTTGAATAATATCAGAGTCAAAAAAGTTACTCATTGATTATTTCCCGTAAAAGTTTTTTATAAGAGAACACATCAATATTTAGAAACGGTGTATATTTTTTGATTTTTAAAGATACGGTCTCCCACACTGGGTCTAGGAGTTTTTTATCAAAAGCGTTTGAAAAATGGAATATTTTTTCGTAGATTGTTAATGTTTCTAGCGATAACTGCCCGCTTAGAAACTTTTTGAGAACTGGTGGGTGTCCTTTGGAACAGTTCAAGGCATCCTCTAATTTGATCTCCGAGAACAATTCGTTGCTTTGCTCTTTGAACAAGTAAGTCAAACTCTGTTGTCTCCGCATCCAATCGGCGTAAGTTCTTTCGCCAGAATTGATAATCTCCCCAATCCATAAATTACCTGGTGTGTCTGATGCTACAAAGTTTGATACCAAAAAATCCACGACTTCTTTATCATTATATTTGCGACTTGTCTTTTCGAACCAGTATTTGTCCTTACGTTTATTGAAGGATGTCATACTGGCACGAGTCTTCGCACCATACTTAAAGAAGTCGTATTTTGGATTTGTGAAATGATTTTTAAGTGACAAATAATGTTGATAAGTTTCAAATGGAGTCACGATCATATAGGCAGTTTTGCTCTCGAAGTTTTCTTCATAAAGTTAAGACGTGTTGCGTCCCACTTTAATCTTTCTTTGAGTGGTTTTGAAATGAGTTTGGTAACAGATTCTACTTCAAGATTATTGAGTTCGCAATAATGACAAATAGCATCAATATAGTTGAAGTTTTCTTCTGCAACAATCTTTTCGATTTCAAGAGCAAATTTTGAAGGTGTTAAAAATTTACTTTCTATTGCCTGTTCTAGTTCTTTATTCGGTTCCATAGAGTTCCAGTTTATCTCTAACAAACTTTCTAATGTATTCGGTGAGAAGTTTGATGTACTTTGATTTGTCTCTTTCTTCATAAACGACGCATTCTCCATTTTCGCAGGCCATAATGATTACAAGTTTTTTGACTGAAATACCAGTCAGTTCGTATAGCATACAACCATATGCCATACATTGAACAAAATAATGCTCAATCCACTCTCGTGGTTTTGGTTTTTTAGAAGTTTTAAAGTCAATTATTGCTAACTCGCCGTCATATTCAGCGATACAATCAACTGTCCCAGCAATACCTAATTGCTTACTATATAGGGACCCTTCTAGGGCGTAAATATTATTTATGCGATTGAGTTCTGTTTTGGAGATTTTAAAGAGAAAATCTGATAGAGGTTGAACTTTTGGTAGGGTTTCATTTTTGAGGTGATGCTCAACAAGCGTGTGCATATCAGTTCCACGACTTGTTGCCGCTTTTGTAATACGATCTGCTTCTTCGTTACCAACTTTCTTACGCCAGTTAACAAAGATCTCCTTATTAAAATGACTGGTCACCGAAGTAATGGAGACCAGTCTTAGAAGTTCTTCTTCATCAGGTACAGAATAATAACGAACACCATCTATAGTTTCCCGTTCAAGTTTCGGGAGATTCAATTCAACGTGATCAAACATTAAAAACCTGCTTCCATTTTTGCAAGAATGTATTCTTTGACAAGTCCAGAACGAACAATATCATCTACACCAAACTCAATTATATCAAAGGATGGCATTTTACGCAACACGGTCATAAAGTCTACAATACCATTGCGCTCATTTGTTTTCTGCAAGTCGGATTGTGATGCATCACCACAGAAACAAATTTTAGTGTTTTCACCAACACGAGTGATGATCGAATCAAGTTCGTGGAAGTTTAGGTTTTGGAATTCATCTACAATGATAATAGAGTTATCAAGAGTCGTTCCACGAAGGAAAGAAGTGGACCAGAACTTAATAGTTTCTTGTGACTTCAAGTTACCATAAAGCATTTCAAAGTCTGCATCAGAAGGCATCTGGAACATATACTTCACCATATTCTTATAAGGAATCTGGTAAATATCTGCCTTATCTTCATGAGATCCAGGAAGAAAACCAATCTCTCTTGTTGCAACTAATGAACGGACAAGATAGATTCTTTCGTAAGGAGATTGCTCATCCAGAACGTCTTGGAGAGCATTATAGAGTGTAATAAAGGTTTTACCAGTACCAGCACAACCATAGGCAACAATGTGTTTGCCATTGACATATGAATCAAACAAACGTTTTTGATTGTCTGTAAGAGGTTCAATATCAATTAGATACTCAGAACTTAACGGTTTTCTGCGCTTCATTTGTTTCGCAGTCAGACCAACTCCAATAGGTTGGTCACTGTTGCCTCTTTTTCTTCTTGCCATACTAGATTTTCTTTACTCGTGAACCAGGTGCTTTTGATGCTTTATGAAGAATGTCATTCCATCCAGGATTTTTTGCGACAAGTTTATCCTTCCACTCACCCACCTCACCAGGAGAAGGGCAAGTAGATGGATCAGACCAGTCACGAGTCCAGTCTGGATTATCATTCTTCCACTGATCCCAGTCGTGGACACTCATTTCCACTTCTTTCTGTTCACCAGTTTTTGTATTCACTACGGGGTATGTGGCCATTGTTATAAATTCAAGATAATTTATTTAGAGTCATTAAATTAAGGACTCAAACGAGCACGGTGTAGTCTCTTTTCTTCATAATATTTCCAAACATTAGGTGCCCATTTTTGAAGTTCCGGAACCATAGCATCACAAAGTGCTTGAATTTCAATCTGAGCATCAAGTTTAGAACGAAGATCCATAAAGTGAAGAACAGAACGCAGATTGAAAGAAACTACAAAGTTCTGACGAATTGCCTGAGGGAGATAATCACGAATATGCTCTTCACACATACCTTCCATATAATACTTGGCATACTCCCCACACTCACTCAGAATGCGCTCTAACTTGCGTCGACGATGCTCTTGGGTCCATTCATACTTTTTACCTTTACGGTTGGTATAGAACCCCTCAGGGCGCACATAAAAGACTTCTTCAACATCAAGTTCACGATTAGCAACTTTCACAACTCTTTTTCCAGTATATCGTTGAGATTGAACATCCCAAGAAGTTCCAATACGATGAGTTCTTGCCTGAACAATTACATTATGAACAAATCCAGAAACTGAAAAGGTAATACCAGGATGTTCAATTGGACCCCAATGACCTCGTTCATTTGCTAAAAGTTGTTCAACAATCCATTCACCACATTCTATCGGTGATGGAACTTTAACTTCATGAATAGGAATCTCCGAATAATCACCCTTTCCTGCTTGCCAAATAACTTGCTCTGGAATTGGATAGCATTGGAGTTTTACAACTTGAAGTCTCTTATCAAGTTCAAGAAGATCGTTTGCTTTAATAGGTTTCATTTCTTACCAAATCCTTTTGAAAGTTTTCCTTCTAATTGTGCGAGTTCTTTCTTCACATCTCGCAGTTGTCCTTTCATCTCTATAATTTTTTCAGCAGTATAAAGATGCTCTTGTTTAACTAATCGTTCCAGAAGTTTAACAAGTTTTTTTGCCCTACTAATCGGGGTATCCATCATCATCCTCAAAAATTTCGTCGTAGTCGTGCCGTAATCCTTTCTTTACTTCCTCATAGTTCAAGTAACTTTGAGTATCAGAATACACTTCTGCTTTCAAAGAGTCAACTAAGAGTTCCAGATTACGGACGATGAGTTTGAGTTTGTCTTTGTCCATAAGAAAATATTCTCTCGATTCATTTTACCATAAAAAAAGGAGGGAATCAATCCCTCCTTTGAATTATTTTGCCGCTACCAGCGTAGCAAGAGATGCTTGTTTACGACGTTGCTCTTTTTGCTTTTGCTCTTTAATGAGTTGAAGGAAATTGAGTTTTTTCATTTGTGCCCCTCCTTTACAAACTTAATACCACGATAGGTTTCGTTGTATTGTTGGGGTTGCTGCATCATCTGCTGTTGATATGCAATACGCTTTTCGGTATCGTATTCAACACCGCGATAAACTACTTTCGACATTGGTTTTCTCCTTAGTTTTTAGGTTAAAGAGCGTTCCTTCAGTCGGCTTTTGCGTCTACGAAGCAACCTTTTCTTGTAACTTGTTTAATCTCCCAAACAATATCATTCTTTTGTTGAGAAGTCAGTGTTTGGTTGATATTAACTTTACCAATCAAAAACTGTGCCTGTAAGCAAGTTAAGAAAAGTGCTTCCATAGATGAACGGCTTCGTTCCGAGTCGGCTTACTTCCGTTCGCTATTCGAAAATAGCGAATGAACGTAAGGGTATTATACCCTTGTTGATCGTATTTATCAACAATATTTTGTAATTTTTTATACAGTTTTAGAAAACTTTAAGAATCAAAAATTTTGCCGGAAAATTTTCCCCCGATCTGGGAAATCACTTCCGCTTTTTCTTTTGGGGTGCTTGATATCCCCAGAGTTTTGGATTGACTCTACCATGTCCGAAGTCAATACTCTTCAAGTTACTACGAAACTTATCCCAGTACATATCAAATAGTTTGATACGCCCACCTCTGGTTAAATCAAAACAGATCTTATCATCTACAAGATACTTGATAATGTATGCATCATTCGGTGCATCTTTTGTACACACATCAGCATATGAACCATTCTCGATCAGAATATCACAACCGTATCGTGACTTACAAGTTTCCTTCTCTGCTGGTGTCCAATGATCCATATGCTTTTTTGTGGTTTTTTCTCTCTCAATTACATCATTATGTTGACTCATATTCAGGAACGACCTCCCCAAATAATATCGGGATATGCTTCCGAAACAACTTCTTTGGTGATTTTATATTTTGTTTCCAGATTCTTATCCTTTACAAGGCAGATGATTTCTGCTTCAAGTGGATGAAGACCTTGAAGTAGATTAATGAACATTGTTTCTCTACGAAGAGAACTCAGTCCATCATTTCCACCTTTGATGAAATTATAAAACTTTGAATATTCTTTACGAATAGAAGAACGTCCCTGATCTTGTGACCCAAGTGAATTAGAACCAAGTTCTTCCATCTTACCGACTGCATCTGCAATCTTCTCACTCAAAGTTCCTTTGAAAGAGTCCATCTCATCGACAGCAGCATAAGGGACATCACCAGGAGGAAGTGCTGATGTAATAGTTTCGTCAAAGTTCCAAATGAACAATGCTTTTAGTGCAGGATGAGCATACTTTTGAAGTACCTCCACCTTCTTTGCGTTGCTTCTTTGTTTTGAAGCGGCATTGAAAATCTCAAAGATAAAAGGATTTGCAGGAAGTTCTGGAATGGATTCTGCAATTACCGTTGCTTTTGGTGCCGCTGGTTTTTTGGTGGCAGTCGTTTTAGTCTTAGTCGTCGCTGCCGTCGTCTTCTTCGTTGTCGTCATAATAGTTCTCAAAATTAAATGCAATTACTTCGTCAGGTATAAGATTTCCTTGGGAGTCAAACATTTCCGGATGAGGTCTTGGAATTTCCCGATAGTTCATCATATATTCTCTTGCTACCCAACCACCTATAAGTCCCACTATAAGAAATAAAACGGTTAGGAATGAACCGAATACTAGACTAACTGCTAACATTTCTTTTTCTCCGGGAAACTACTTTTTTCTTCCTTGAATGAAAGGAAAATTCAAAATAGATAGTTACTTCCCGATTGAAGAAGCAAACCATCTTTTCAAAAATGATATGGAATGGGTGTGTTTGCTTCTTTTTGCCTCCATTAAGTATGAGTTCAACACCACGATTAAAGTGGTCTTCCTTTTTATTTAGGGTCTCATCAGACGATTTGGTTCTCTTTGAGGAATTTGATTGTGTCAACGCATCCTCCTAACTTTTTATCATTACAAATTACTTGTGGAAATGTAGATCCTTCACCAAACTCTGCGTAAAATTCTTCTCTGGTAAAGTCTTGGTTTAAAGTATACATCACATACTTCTGTTCTGTCAAGTCCAATACTTGTTTGACCTTATCGCAGTATGGACAACCTGGTTTCGAATAAACTGTGAAATTCATATGTGTCGTTTTGTTTTTATTATATAGAAGTTTATGGGAATGCAAAAATTTTGCGAAATATATTTAATTTTATCCGAATTTAAAATATTATACTATCATATTCATATGATATTAAAAGATAAACTAATTTTTTCTCTATCAGTAGGTCGAGTTGCATGAAAAGTTGAACTCATAAAAATCAATATTCTTCCATCTAAAGTTTCATAATTATAATTTTCGAAAGAATTATTATCTTGGAAATTTGGTAGTATTGGTTGATGATCTACAATTGGTGACTTTACGTAAAAATCTGCCAGTCCACTACCAATTATATAAACAACCCCAGATAATAAAGAATTGTGATGAATGTGAGTTTCTTGATACATACCTGGTTGATAATAATTTAACCAACTACTTTTAATTTGATATGATTGATTCATATCAAATTTCATATATTTACAATATTCCTTTATTGATTCTTCTACTGATTTTTTTACTCTATAAAAATCAGGTAATTCTAAAATGTTACTATTATTTTTTATAGTAGAAATGCACTTCGATTGAAATGCATAGTCTCCCTGTTCAAAACATATTCTTTTTGCTATGATTTTTATGCTTTCGCTGATAAGTTTTGGATTATCTTTTTTATAAATGATTGTAGGAAACAATGTATCAAAGTTACTCATAAAATAAAAATCATAGCATCAATTTATTAGATATGCAAGATTTATCTTAGTTGGTAACCATTGATTGTAAATCCATATTGAGCACCACTACTATCTCCTATTAAACCAGTGTTTCCTCCATTTGATCCGCTGATAACCATTGTAAACGAAGATATGGTTTTTATCTCTCCAAGATTTGTCTTTCCTTGATAATCTGGAGTGTAAATGTAGGGGAATTGAGTCCCAGATACATCGTTGATATAGAAATAACCAGGTTTTGGTGCTGTTGCTGGACCATTACCAGTAATCCAAGAAACTTTCAATGCCTGGGCACACATGGGTGTTGCCAAAGCAAATCTCCAAGCAATAGTTGTCCAACCAGATGATATTTCATAATATCCACCAGCTAGATTAGTTGCACTCCCACCCCAAGCAGTAAATGGACCACCATTTATTGAATACGTTATACTACTACCAGGAATAGGTCCAGTTGCAGTGGTGCATGATAGTGGTGAATCTGTTCCAGTTAGATAAGCAACAATAACTCTCCCAGATCCCCCACTACCTCCGGAACCGCCACCACCACCGCCACCAGATCCGGTGTTTGCAACTCCGTTACCACCGGTGCCGCCATGATTTCCTACGCCACCGCCACCAGATCCACCACTAGAACTTCCTACCCTAGATGCACCTCCGCCGCCGCCAGCAAAAAATTGAGAAGTTGGAGAGAAAAATGGAGTTGCGTTTAACCAAGAAATAGGTGTTGTAGGAAGACCTGCGCCACCAACACCAGGTTGATCTGGTTGTCCTTGGATTCCTGCCCCACCAGCACCTCCTCCTCCACCACCTCCGAACCCGGGACCCCCTGAAGAGGAGGGTCCACCTTGATTTCCCAATCCGAAGATATTAGAATTAGTGGGTAATGCTGGATTGTTAACTTGATTTAATGGAGATATTGAATTGCCATATGTTCCACCAGGAGAACCACCTTGAGTTGTAAGTGGACTTGGTGTGTAATTTAATCCTCTACCTCCCCCCTGAGCAACCCAATCAGGTCCAAAAGTTGAATTGCTACCATTTGAACCAGGTGAATTAGATAATGATCCTGAACCTCCAGCACCTCCTCCTCCCACAACAACATCATATGATCCTGAGGTTAAAGTTAAAGGTGCAATTATTACACCACCCGCACCGCCACCAGCTTGTCCACCATCACCAGGAGGATTATAAGAACCGCCACCACCACCTCCAATCAGTAATATATATGCTGCTTTTGGACCTCCAGTGGTTACAAAAGGATTTGGACCAGAACTGGCAAAATCATGATATGTATAACTTCCTACCGTTGTTTTTGTTCCACCAGTTGCAGAAAAAGGTCCACCACCGACAGCACCACCAACAGGTGCTACATACCTCTTTCTTCCAAATCCGAAAGAAAATCCACCCCCACCACCAGTTCTTGATAAAATAGGACTCATCTGTAACCTCCATTAACTACACCCATCAAGTAATAATTTGCTGTTGTACTTGCAGAACCAACAGTATTAATACCAGTGAAACTATAAATATCCATTCCACTTGTAGTTGTTACACCAGAGATTGCATTTGCTAATGAACCACCAGCCCAACGAATGGTAGCATTAAATCCATTAAGAGTAACAGCAGTACAAGATCTTGCCGTGCCTGTCTGATTTACAAATACATTGAAAGTGATTGTATGACTATCAAAATCACTTGAAGTTGGAATGCCAACAACTGCGAGTGTAATATCTCCTGTTGGATTAGTTGTTAATCCAATGTTTGATGATGCTCCGTTGTAAGTTAAAGTAACTGTATTTCCATTTGTAATTATATGCTTTTCTGCAACACTGATAAATCTAGTTTCAGTAGTTGCCCAAGCAACATTAGTTTCAAATCCTTTTTTAGTATTATTATAAGTTAGTGTTTTATTTGTTGTACCATAAATCTGAATACCATCACCATCTGCTTGTGCATCAGTTGTATTTCCAGAACCAATGCCAACTAATGGATCTGTGATTTCTAAATTGGTTGTATTGATTATAGTTTGAGTACCATTTACAGTCAAATTTGTAAATGTTGCTGCCGATCCTGTGATATTTCCTACTGTAATATTTGGAGATCCAGAAAGTCCGGTAGCGTTGCCAGTTACATTACCTGTGAGGTTTCCAGTTACATTACCTGTGACATTACCAGATACATTGCCTGCGAGAGTTCCAGTTACATTACCAGTTACATCGCCAGTGAAACTAGTAGCAGTTACAACACCAGTGACACTAAACCCATCGGCAATACCATTTGGAAATCTAGGTCCACCAGTTCCTAATCTATCAACAAGTTTATCAGCTCTAATCCTGGACATTAAACTATCCTTCTACCAGTATTATCTGTATTTATTATACAATGAAGTTAGTTGTATGAGTTTATATCATAAACACTCTTGTTTAGAATGTTATATTAGATTTTATATAGTATATCTAATAATTACAATACCCGGACCTCCTGCGCCACCGACACCAGGAGGGTTCCAAGAATGTCCTCCTCCACCACCTCCAGTGTTTGGAGTTCCTGGACTTGCATCTCCAGGATCACCAAATCCATTACCACCACCCCCAGATCCACCCAGAGCAGCATCCGAATTATCTCCTGCGCCTCCACCACCACCAGCTCTTGTTATTGATGTTCCAGTAATACTTGATGTAACGCCATTTCCACCACGTCCACAAGTAGTTGGACCTGATGCATCAAAACCGGCCGTACCGGCACCACCTCCTCCACCAGCAGCTCTACCACTAGCAGATCCACCACGATATCCTTGATTTGAAGTTCCGGAACCATAATTAGATCCGGCGTCTCCACCAGCACCCCCACCAGATCCACCATTAAATCCTGAAACACCTGGATAAGCACCTCCACCACCTCCACCTGGTGAAGTGATAGTTGTAATATTAGGTCCCGAAATAGAAGAGGAATTCCCATTGCCGCCTCGTGTGGATTTATCTGTCGCTTTTATTCCCCCAGTTCCAACAGTAATGGTGTATGTAACACCAGCGGTAAATGTTGTTGTTGGTTCAGCAGACGCTCCACCACCAGAATTTTCACCCTGAACTGAAGATCTATAACCACCGGCACCGCCGCCGCCTCCCATACCACCACCACCAGCACCACCGCCACCAACAATAATCCACTCTGCACTAACGGTATTAGATACTTGGAAATTATAATATGGTGCTGGTTGACCTACAACAAAGCTATGTATTTTCCAACTACCGAATGTAGTAATATCACCACCAGAGGCGGAAAAAATACCACCACCAGAGGGTGCATCAACTCTACCAAACCCAAATGCTCTTCCAGTAAAAATCGGTGCCATACTATCAGACTCCTACGTTACCTTGTCTAAATCCCCCGTTCTTTGTTGCATAAACCTGGTAACTTGTTGCAGTTGTATTCGTACCTCCAGTATAATGCACAAAGAACGAAACAAAATCTCTATCATTTGGAGTTGAAGATAGAGTTACAGTTGTTCCAGAACCAACTAATGCTCTGGTTGAGATACCAGCAACTGTTGCTCCATTTTCATAACCAATCACAGTGCAGTTAATTCCAATACCAGTTGTTGCTGTTGTATTTCCAGTTCCTACTGGTGTTGATGACATCTGCGTAAAGATGCAAGTAATGGTTGTTCCATTTGCATTGCCAGTGAAGGCAGGCATATTCTTGAAAGAAACAATACCAATATTTGCACCAGTTGGAATAGTGTAAGTATATGTCGTTGCGTTTCTTACATCTAATTCAAGAACAAGATTGTTTCCACTATTATAAGTCGTCGCAGCAGCAACAGTTTCTAGAACACCCTTGAACTTATTAGGATCAGAATAAACAAAAGAACTACTACCTCTTTCCCAAGTTAAAGTCTTATCTCCTCCTGCTCCACCAAAAATTGTTAGTCCACCACCATCTGCCGTTGTATTTGATGCAGAGGTTGTAGTTCCGATACCAATGTTCTTATCTTCTACTACCAGATTTACGGTATCAATAGTAGTAGTGGTTCCTTGAACTGTTAAGTCACCAGTTATCGTTGCGTTTCCAACAGTGATATTCGGAGTTCCAGTTAAACCCTGTGCATTGGTTGCAACTGATACAGTTCCTGTTACATTGCCAGTTAAATTTCCATCAAAACTAGTAGCAGTAATAACACCAGTAACGGTAGCACCATTAGGGAAATTAGGTGCGCCGCTACCCTCCCTATTACGAATACTATCAGCTCTAAGTATAGACATTAACTTATTCCGAGACCAATTTTACTTGTATTTATATCTGAAAGGCGTTGATAACCAATTCACAATTAGGTCCAAGTATCAGACTCTTTGTATCCGCAACAACAACAGATTTTCTTGCAACCGTAACTGTTGAAGATGTTGAACCTGCAAGTGTCTTATCTTCGGTTACGTCAAGAACATTTTGTATTTCAATAAATCCAGTGTCAAAAGTTCCATCACCAATTGTCAATCCATTCGGAAAGTTTGGAGCACCAGTTCCTACCTTGTTTGTAAAGTTATCTGCACGAACTCTTCCACCAGTTCCTGAAAGAAGACTAATACCGCTAGTACTAATACCAAGAACATCTGGAATAAATTCATCACCATCAGAAACTATGAAGTCCGCACCTTCTTCAACTGCAAGATCAACATATTGAGTATATGCAACATTTGAAGAATCTGGAACAGTGACAGTTGATGTTTGCCCGATGCTTAAAACTTCGTTTGTATAATAAATTTTACTCAGAGGACTTGCCTGATCTTGACTTATAGCAGTTCCTAAACCAGCAGATGTTATACCATCAAGATTTGATCCATCACCATAAAATGCGGTAGCAGTAATGATACCAACAATCAGTTGATTACCATCACCAATACCAGGTCCAAGTACTTTTGTGAATGACATTGGAAGTTTTTAGGTATTTATATTGTTATTACTACCTAATCAACAAATCAAATTCTAAACATCTATGATATATTTGATCTGAAACATTTACTTTATATTTCCTTTTTCGAATACCCTTTGTGTCAATTTTGTGAAGATTATTACCAAGAAAATTATCAGAGTATTCAACTCCATTAATATTTAACTGTTTTATTTTTTTATAGTTATGACTGTAATGCGGGATATTTAAAAAATCATATATTCTTTCCACTTCTTTTTGAGGATTGTTCACAAAATCATCATAGCCAATCAGTATATGAATATTATTTTGTGGATCTATTTTGTTAAGTGTATTGATGGATAATATCTGCTGAACCAACTGCCCATGAGGATTAAAAATAAATTCAAATTTTTGTTCCACAGTTCCATTATTAGTATTTCTATTAATAAAGTTATTTGGATTTTTATCAGACCAGTCTACCCAAGATTTAAAAATATCAAGAGTATTTCTAACAAGACAAACTATTTTTATTTCATTTGGGCAATATTTTTGAAGTAAAGAAAAATTAGCAGGAGTTCCCCAAGCAGATCTATCAATAACATAATCAACATTCCATTTAGAATAATATGAAGATATTATACTTTCCATCACAGAATCATAAGATTTTTCATCTGGAAAATTTTTATACGCTACATCAGTATCTTTCCAACTATCAAGTTTAAAAAGAATTTCTGATACTAAACTATTTCCAGATACACCTATTTTTTTATTTTGATTTAAAATACATGACAAAATAGTGTTTCCTGCTCTCGGCATACCCGAAAGAAAATAATACTTTTTACAACTCATTGAAAATAGAATTTTATAATATTATATCACACTTATGAAGGATATCTGACGATGACTATTCCTGCTCCACCATTTCCACCACCTGCGGGACCATTTGGATGTCTTCCAGCGCCACCACCACCAGTTCCATAAACTCCTGGATTTCCACTAGCTGAACCACCACCACCTAATCCACCAGCCCCTGTTCTATTTGTACCTGTGCTACTATATACACCTCCTCCTCCACCACCACCATAGTAACCTGATGCGCCTACGGCAGGAATAAAAGCAGGTTGTTCAGGAGCAGGTATTGCCGGTCCAATGATAGGTCCAGGAAAATCTCCAAATGCAACTCCAATACCACCATCACCACCACCAGGATCATTTCCAGGAGTAGAAACACCAGCTGCACCTGCGCCTCCACCGCCAGAAGTGCCATACCCACCAGTTGGAACAGAAAATCCACCAGGATTTCCATAGTCAGTTAATGCTGGATTAGTTCCTGGTTGTGTTGCCTGACCAGATGCAGGCGCTGGATCTCCTCCAGATGATCCACCACCAGATCCTCCTGGTTGTCCAAAATTATGACCGGGTCCAGCATCGTAATAATTGGATCCAGCTCCACCACCACCTTTTGCCAGTACATAGTTTGGTTGACCAAATATTGGAACTCCGGGAGTTCCAAAGTAACTATTTCCACCAGGACTTCCCTGAGGAACTTGTGGAGCAACTGCGACAGGACCATAACCCTTTGTGCCTGGTGCGCCAACTTGAACTGGATATATTCCAGCAGCTAAAGTTTTGGATGCACCATAAACAACACCGCCAGCTCCACCGCCAGCACCATAATAGTTACCACCTCCTCCACCACCAGCAACAACTAAAATATTGACAACCTTAGGAGATGGTAATGAAAAACTAGTAGAATTTGGATAAGTAAAAACATGATAAGTATACCCATTTCCTGGAGTTAATATTGTACCTCCAGTTGCCGAACCACCACTAGAAACAGCAGAAGAACTAAAACTCATTCCGAGTTTGTCAGCAATTCTAGAAAGTAAAGGTGCCATATCAATAGAATCTATAATTTCCGTTTGCGCTTCCCGTGACAGTATAACTTGTTATAGCACCATCACCGACAGTATCTATACCAACAAAGTTATAATAATCAATACAAGAAGTATTACCTGCGGATACAGTTCCAGATGCCCAACGAATTGTTCTTTGAGTTCCGTTGAAGAAAATACTGGAGCAAGCATATCCAGTTGAACCCTGATTTATAATTACCGTTAAACTAATTACTTTATTACTAAAATTAGTTGTGGGAATATTATTTACATGCAAGGAAATTGGACCAGATGGTGATCTTACAATTCCAATGTTTCCTTCTCCCGCACTAAAATCAATTGTTACTGATGTTGCAGTTCCTACTTTAATCTCCTCTGCAACTGATTTAAATCTTGTCTCATCAGGAATTAGAGTTGTTAGGGTAGTGACTCCGGAATTAACCACAATACCACCAGCAGTAACTCTAACACCAGTCCTTGCTGTGACTAACCCAACCGAGTCAATATTAGTTACGTCTTCATAAGTTAAAGTTCCACCTACCGAAACATTACCACTGAAAGTTGCAGTGGTTCCAGTTACATTTCCAACAGTAATATTGGGAGTTCCTGATAGTCCAGTAGCACTACCAGTTAGATTTCCACTAAAAGTCGTGGCGGTTACAATGCCAGTGAGGTTAATACTACCAGCACCAGAGATCGTACCAGTGGAAGGAACTGTTGCACCATAGGTTAGTTCAGGTGCGCCAGTTGCATTTTTATTTACTAGTTGATCCGATCTAAGCCTAGACATTAAATTATCCTAGTACCAATTTAACTGTATTTATATGTTCAATTCATATACATCAATTATAAAATCATCACTATCAAGAATTAAGTCATATGGAGATTCAATTTTAACTTCTTGATATTTCACAAAAGTAACGTTATGTCCTACCTTTGGGGCAACAGTTGAAGTAGCACCTACACTTATCACTGTTGGCATACTGATGACTTCACCCAAGAATGATCCACTACCAGTAGCAAGAGTCTCTTCACCACCTCCAATCTGTCCAGTTAATGAAGTATTGATTATCAAGTTATCAATTGTTGAATCCAGAATTGTATTCTGAACGACAGAACTATTGATGACAACATCTACAATATCACCAGCAATCGCAGGTTCTGCAAGAGTAATTGTTGTGCTATTAGTTTCAGTAAAGTCCGTTGCAGATAAACGAACACCGTTCAGATATACATCAACATATCCAGTATTATAAGAATTAGTTAAACTGAATACTGTTCTTGATGAACTAACATTAAAGGTTTCTTTGTAAATGACACCAGATGCACCTCCACCAGAACCAGAGATAGTAACTTCAACAGTATTTCCAACCTGACGAATACTATTTCCAGATCCAACAAAGTTAATGGTTCTTACCGTACCAATCCCAAGGCCACCAGATTGAATTGCAACAACTGGATCACTCTCAATAATTGTAACTGGTCCAACTCTTCCATAGAAAGAAGTTACATCACTATTGACTGGACTTGAAAATCCAATGTGACGAACTTGAATTTGAGTTCCTGCTGGTGGAGCACCAGTAAATGCAAGTACGGTATCATAAACAGAATAAGCACGAGTTCCATTATTATCTGATGCGTGCTGAACAACACCATCAATTGTGACTACAACACTTGCACTATTGGGAACTGACTGTGAAAGTGTAAAGTCAGTTGTGACTCCATCACCAGAGAAATTATCAAGTTTATTATCACTAATATCAAAGGTTGCCAGTGATTCGGCAATCACATATCCCCAAAAGATTTCTGATGATGTCGGTGCAGTCGCAAACTTAATATTACCACCAGCATCAATTGCAAATCCAGAACTTAAAGATAATAATTTATTTGGTTGCTGAATAACACCATTAATGGAGATTTGAAGTTGTGCGGCATCAGTGATTCTACAATGAGTTCCATTGTCTCTTGTAGGACGGAATGATGTATTGACTCCATCAAAAGCAACATTCAGTGTATGTGCAGAACCAGTACCGACTAATGTTAGATTTCTTACAATATTATTCGTGGCATTTGATGCAGAGTCTGCCAGACTAATGTTGTCTCGATCATACTTAATAATATAATAAGCGTTTCCACTTGTTAATCCACCAATACTAGTGCCACCACCATTGGTATATGTAACTCTTTGCCCAGTTACAAAACGGTGTTCTAGAATTTTTATCGTATTATTTCCAACCGATACAATGCTAGAAGATGATCCATCAATCGTTGCGGTATATGATGAGATATCATCGAGTATTTTAAAGTTACTTGCAGTATCACCAGTGACGTGGTAATTTCCGATGTATGGGGACATCTAATTTTGAGGTGCTTTCCTTGTTATTATTTATTGGTTTGTTTAGACCATCTTTTATTGGCAGCATCACTTAATTTTTTTCTTGTTTCCTCTGTAATATTGCAAATACGTCCCAATACAAGTCCTTCAGATAGTTTTTCTTGAACTTTTATTCTCATTATTCTATGATTCTTTTTTGTTTTTGGGTCATACATCCAAACTAAATCCAGTTTTTTAAGTGTTTGTTTTCTTTTTATTGAACTTTCTTCTGTAAAAACTTGAAGTGCTCTTGCTCTTCTAATCTTCTCTCTTGCACTTTCATTTAGAAAAAATTTACCTTTTTTAACTTTACTCATTTTTTCTTTTGTTTCTTGAGATGTAACTGCACCCTCTCTCGTAAATTTAGTCGAAGTTTGTTTTGCCCTATTAGCAAAATGTGAGTTAAGAGCAATATCATAAAAATTATGCAACTTTATTTCTGCACGAATTGCATCCTTTCTTGTTTTAAACGTTTCGATAATTACTTTTTGAGTGGGATTAAATGTTTTATCGTGAAATGATCCAAAATAGTTTATATCTTGTTCCGGTAAGCAATTGCAACTTCTACACCCAATATACCCCCTACCCCACTCTTCATAAGAATAATAGGTATAATGATACTTCTTATTAGACATTTCTTTACCATTAGGACCGCATATGTATTTATATTAAAAAGGAGGGACTTACACCCTCCTCCTGATAAGATTGCGGTCCATCAGGTATTAATATTTATCATAAAAAAAGAGGGGTAGAACCCCTCAGTTTATCATTCACCTGCTGGTGGTTCGGGAGTAAAGAGATCCCAAGCACCTGCTTCTTCATCCCAACGATAAAATGAACGTGCTTCAATCTCCGCCTCGGTGAGTGCAGGAGCAGGTCCTACTGGTGATTCCCAATCAGCAGTTTCTTCATTCAGAATCCACGAAGCAAATGGTTGTGGTGGAATGAAAGCATCAAGAGTTTCATTGTAAGAGTAACCAATACCTGCATAGCGAACTCTCATATTGTTATTGTATGAGGTTTGCTTCCAGTTGGTATCAGCACCTAGGAGTTTCTTACAAAATGCAACTCCGATTTCTTCTACTTCTACTCCATTAGAATCAGAAGTATCTTCGTTACTCACAACAATGACTTGAGTAACAACGTTGTTTTCATCTAGTTGTGCAAAATGTGCCATCGTTTTCTTATATGAATGATTATGACTGTGAAAGTATTTATTATACTATAAGTTTAGTATCCTGAAAAGTCAGATATGAATATTTATTGGAGTTGTTAAGCATTTTATGAAGGATATGCGATGAGAACGATACCAGAACCACCTTTACCACCATTTCCAGATACTGGTGTGTCTGTAGAAGCTCTCCATCCATTTCCACCTCCTCCACCTCCTCCTGTGTGAAGTTTTCCATCTTGACCACTTCTTCCATAAGATCTAACAACTCCTGGTGTTGTTTGACCAGCCCCACCACCTCCGCTACCACCAGCAGATCCTACTACGCTCGTCGGATATCCACTGCCGCCGCCTCCGCCACCAAACCAGAATCCACCTGGTGTTGGTGCGGCCGCTCCACCATATCCTCCTGGATCGCCATAAGCAGAACCTGGATCTCTAAAAGAAGGTGGTGCCTGTATTCCATATCCACCAGCACCACTACTTATATTTGGAGAAGTTCCATTAGAACCAACTGCTCCCGCACCACCTCCACCAGCACCTTCATAAGGTCCAGAATTTCCGCCATTATTTCCATATTGTATTATTCCAGGAATTCCTGGGTTTTGTGATGGTTGAGATGCTGGTCCAGGAACAGCAGTGTAGTGAGATCCTCCACCAGAACCACCAGTTGACGCATTTCCAGCACTACCACCACCTTTACCACCACCTTTTGCTGTTACTGTTGTTGGTCCAGGATAAGATAAAGTTGTATCAGATCCAGTAGATTCCGCTCCACCTCCAGCACCTACAGTAATAGATAACGCATTTGGAGATCCTGTAGAAACAGTAAATGCTGGATTATAAACTATTCCACCAGCTCCACCACCACCACCTGCGCCTATGCCAGTATTACCAACTCCTCCTCCACCTCCACCAGCAACAATCATGTATTCAATATTTAAAGGAGAACCTGATACATTTGTAAAAGTTCCTGTTGCCAAGAAAGTATGAATTGTTTTATTATTATAAAAACTTACAATACCTCCTGTTGCTTTTATAGATGAGATTGATTTTAGATATCTTACTACTACAATACCAGATCCACCATTTCCAGCTACTATACCATCAGCACCAGAAGCTCCTCCTGCTCCAGTATATTGATCTCCATTGTATGGTTGGGGACTTTCCCCACCACCACCAGCACCGCCACCAAATGGTGCATTTCCTGGATAATTTTCTCCACCTCCGCCACCACCATAATATCCACTATGGGGTGCTAGAGCAGGTACACCAATCAGTGGTCCATTAAATTCTGAAAATTGAATTCCATTTCCACCAAATCCTTGAGATACTGGCGCTGCATTAGCACTGTCATTATGCGATCCACCAGCCTCTGCGGCACCACCGCCGCCAGATCCATCTCCCGGATTTGGTCCAATTGGAGCTCCACCGGGACTTCCATAATTTATCCATCCTGATGGTGCTGTTGGATGTGTTTGTGATGGTTGAGTTCCAGTAGCTAAAACATTTGAATAATTACCTCCATATCCACCACCGCCTCCACCAGAACCACCAGGACTTCCAGCAATTCCAAAATATCCACCACCACCACCACCTTTTGCAGTTAATCCACCAAAAGTACTATCCGAACCATTCTGACCAATATTAGGAGAACTAATTCCACCAGCACCTCCACCTCCAACAGAAACCGGAATTGTAAGTGGATATGGTCCGGATGATACATTATATGTTGCGTGCCTAACAACACCACCAGCACCGCCGCCACCGCTACCATTTCCTACAGGAACTGCAGTTTTTCCCCCACCTCCACCACCTGCAACAACTAAAACATCAATAAAACCTGGATGTTGTGGTGATATGGATTCTATGATAAAAGTGCTAGGTCCAACAGTTGAGGTGAATGTGTGATATGCATAATTATTTCCTGGTTCTAATCCATTAATATCTCCACCAGTTGCAGCGATAAGTGGTGGTGGAGGAGGAATATTTGGTCCAGCATTTGCACCACCACCACGAATAAAAGATTTACGGAAGTACTCTAATAAGTGCCCGTCGCTTCTATTATTTTGCGTTGTATTCTTAGAACTTCTTGCACCCATTATACTTACCTCTTATCAGATGTCTGTATCACCGAGAATTTGATAGTTGATAGCACTACCAATACCTGCTCCTCCAACCACGTTCGCTGGTTGTGTAACTTCTACAACAATCTTTTCTTGGTTTGTAAGAACCAGTGGATAGTTCATTTCAAAGAAGAAAGTTTCGTTTGCATTTAGATCTACTCTTGCCAATCTATATGCCGTCTGCCCAACACCAGAAACCGTAACGCTACTTGGGTAAACGTAGAGTGATGAAGTAGCAGTTGAAAGTCCAGTGTTGTGCATTACCACACCACGAAGATAGGTGGTTGATGCAATACCAACACCACCAGCAGTTGCAGTGGTTCCTACAGTTAAAATACCTACTGTATTAATGCCAGTAACTGCCTGAATACCTAATAATTTAGTTCTTTTGAGTGCCATCGGTATATACTTTTTAAGTTATTTAGTTAAACAGTGCGGCGTCAAGTTCATTAAAATCTCCACCTCCACCACCAGACACTGGAAGGTTTGTCAGATTAGCGCCAGATCCAACAAAACTTGTTGCGTACATAGTTCCAGTAACTGTCGCACCAACTCCCAAAGTTTCAAACTTCTTACTGTTATCATGATAAAGTTCGGCGGAACCATTGCCAACAAACTTCGCCATTGTTTCACCAGTTGAATGGTGTTGAATAATGACGTTAGTGGAACCAGAAAGATATAGATCTCCTGCTCCAGTATCCTCCACATAACTATTGGTTCCATCATGATAGATTCTTAAATCATCACTATCACCAAAGTTTGCTTTAACATTATCACCAAGATTAATATCTTGAGCAAATGTTGAGATACCAGAAACAGAAAGACCAGTAACTGTGATACTAGGTGATCCAGTTAAACCAGTTGCATTTCCACTGAATGTACCACTGAATCCACCGCTAAATGTAGTGGCGGTAATAATTCCGGAAGAGTTTATATTTCCTACACTACTAATCCCAGAACCCCCAAGATCAAGATTGTCTCCTACTTGGAGTTCTTGAAGTTGTCCAGCACTTGGATTATAAATCAGCGGATATCTATTCGCCATTATATCTGAATAGTCTTTGGATTATTTATGCTACATTGAAAGAGATGAATCCCTTTGTTCCGTCTCTTCGAAGGACTCCAAGTTGCTCTCCATTTAATGCAAGTGTTGCTGCACTAGTTCTAGTTCCAATCGTTAAACTTGTAAGTGCAGTCGTATTTAATGTAGTTCCAAGAACTATACAATAAAAATTTGATGTTGCATCAGGTGGCGAAGCAAACGTGATTTGATTTTCTTGAACAACAAAAGACTTGATAGGTTCTTGAATAACACCATCAAGTGAAAGAAGTAGAGTATAAGCGTTTGATGTAAAAAATGGAGAACCACCAAGCGTGAGATTAAATGTTACCTTACTTCCATCAAACTCATCAGAGATATCATCAAGTTTGAGATAGGGGCCCGTTGCTTGGGGTCTTCCGATATATGCCATTGAGGGTTTTTAGATATTTATGATGCCAAGTATCGAACAATAACTATTCCAGATCCTCCGTTAGCTGTTGGAGCAGTAAATGTAGTATATTGACCTCCACCTCCGCCACCTCCGGTATAAACTACACCGTTGTTCCCATTTCCACCTTGTGCTGATACAGCACCACCGCCAGTTCCGGGTCCACCAGGTCCTCCTCCACCAGGTCCCCCAGATCCACCGGTGGATCTACCGCCAGCACCTCCTCCTCCACCAAAAAGACCAGTTGGTCCCACTGCGGATGTCCATGCCGTTCTTTCTGGAGAAGGTATAGCAGGAGCAATAATAGGTGCAGGAAAACCTGGAAATGGTTGTCCAGCTCCACCAGCAGCAGATGATACTCCACCAGACCCTACACCACCAGCTCCACCTCCACTGTTAGAAAATGGATCGCCTGGTTGAGCATTTCCACCAATATTTCCATATTGGTTAAAACCAGTCTTTCCGATATATGCGGTATTTTGTGTCGGTTGCAGTGCTACAGAAAGTCCATTAACATATGGTGAATAACTATTCAATCCACCACCACTACCACCATCAATAGTAAATCCTGGTACTGGAGAAGCATCAAAATTTCCCCCTCCTCCACCACCCTTTGCAAGTAAGTAACCTGGAGTTGAATTTACACCAAATGTGGTATCAGATCCACGACCACCACTAGGTCCAGTAGCAGGGGTTGTTGTAGTTGTTCCAGATCCACCACCTCCGACAGATACTGGATATGGAGAACCACTAGCAACAAGATATTGTGTATGATGAACAATTCCTCCTGCACCTCCGCCTGCACCAAGAGGAGCACCAGCACCTCCACCACCAGCAACCATCAGTAATTCTATATATCCAGATCCTGGATTTGTTTTTGTAAATACGTGAGGACCATTGCCAATAAAAACATGATAAACATATCCATTTCCAGAAGAAACAGATGGTATAATAGTTCCACCAGTTGCAGTTACAGGGCTTAAAATAATTGGCCAGTTTCCATCTTGTTGAATATACTCTTGCTGAATTAAATCCCAAATACCTTTGTTTCCGGGAGAATCAGATTGAGGTGCTGGACCAATGTAACTCGCAATTCTTTTAGACATTTAACTTTCCCAAAAACTTTAAAAATTATTATAGAATTTCATCATAAGAGCAGTAAATATCAATACCATTTGCACTACCAGCGGTTACACCAAGAGACCTATTTTCTTCAAGATAAACTGGATTTTCCTTACCAACAACAATAAGAGATGCTGCTGCTGGAACAGGAATAAGATATGCTAACGAAGTAGATGTTCCTGCTCCGGCAGCTTGATTATGATATTTAATTGTCACATTAACTGCTGTTGATCCATTGACATTTATTGCAGTAAGATTGTTTATTTTTAAGAGCTTACCACTTGATGCCGCATTAGATAAAAAAACAGTGTGAGCTGTTGTTGCAATACCGACATTTGTAGAAAGACCAATTACTGTCCCTATACCAAGAAGATTTGGATTTGCCATCTTATCTTTTTTGATTATTTATGAGAAAAGGTGATTATAAGTATAAACTTTGCCAGCATCAAAAGCGACAATTCCTGTTAGATTTGAACCATCACCATAATAAGTAACAATTCCAGAAGAACCAACTGTTGCACCTGTTCCAACTGGAGTTATTTTTACATTAGCAATCGTAGAAACACCACTAGCATTTACACTTTGAAAACTAAAAGAATTAGTAACATTTAATTGTCCAGCGGTAATAATACCAGTAGTATTAAAGTTAGCAGAACCAGTTACACTTAATCCACCAGTAACCGTAATGTTACCAGTTATGTTCGCGCCAGAAGAAAAGGTTGTAACACCAGCAATGGAAGTTGCTCCACCAACAACAAAGTTACCATTATTTGTCAGAGTTTTTCCAGATGGAATATTCAGACCCTGACTATAGACAGGTGCCGCAGTTCCGTCTGCACTTACAATATTATCAACTCTAAGTTCTGACATCTTGTCTTATACTTTCTAGTTATTTATGAAACTGTGTGTGGTAAATTAGAAGGATTAATAATCAAATGCTTACCACTGCCTATTGTAACACTAACACCAGAACTAACATTCATATGTGTTCTTTCAAGAGTAATAATAGAGTCTTCTGCACCAGAGTTTGATGTATTGAAGTCTATGTTTTCACTTACAATGAGTGCAGTTTTAGGTACATAAGTAAACTCATCAGCACCACTGACAGCAGTATTGATACCGATTTGAACTCTTGATGTATCTCTTGCTCTTGTCATTGGGAGTTTTTAGATATTTATGTTGGGTATGCAATAAGAACGATACCGGAACCACCTTTGCCACCAGACCGTAGAGCTGGTCCAGGAGCACCAGTTGCTCCACCGCCGCCAGAACCTGTGTTCTCTAATGCATTTGCACCATCTTGTCCATTAGGTCCCATACCACCATTTCCTGCTCCGGCAAAAGGACCACCAGGTCCACCACCAATACCTCCCGCGTTTGGTCCAATCCAGACACCACCACCACCACCACCAGCAAACCAATAACCACCTCCACCTGGACCAGGAGCTCCTACTGTTGATGCAGGATTTCTAAATGATGGTGGTGCTTGCAGTCCTATACCACCAAAACCTCCCGCTATTGGAGATGAAGGAGAAGGTCCTGCACCACCGACACCGCCGGCTCCACCTCCTCCACCTGCTGGATATCCAGGAGAACCACTACCACCAGAACCACCAGCGTTTCCATACTCTATTGCTCCTGGATTTGTTGCCGGTTGTGCTGCTGTCGCTGCTGTTCCGCCATCTCCCGCACCACCAGAAGAACCGCCAGTATTAGATCCTGTACCAGGCCAACCTGCTCCACCAGCACCACCACGATATGCAACATATGGTCCAGAAGGATGCGTTACTGTGGTATCAGCACCGTCAGTTCCTCTGTTGGTTGGACTAGATCCTCTTGGAGCAACACCACCGGCACCAACAGTAATCGTATAAGTTGCTGGTGATGGAAATCCTAATCCAGGATGATAAACAACACCACCTGCACCACCACCGCCACCTGATGCAAAGTTAGTTGGGTTAGTGTCCGGACCACCAGAACCACCACCTGCTACGATGAATACTTCTGCTGTTGGGATTGCTGTTGTGGTTTGGAAAGTTCCAGAACTCGTAAAGGTATGAATGGTCTTACCATTATAATAACTGATAGCACCACCAGTTGCTTTTGCGGTTCCAGAAGATGTAGGAAGAGCATAACGGACGATTACGATTCCCGAACCACCAGAACCACCTATCCAAGTGCCTCCACCAGGATTTCTACTAGCTCCACCTCCACCACCTCCGGTAGAATAAGTTCCAGAAATACCATTACTATTTGCAGTCGGTCCACCAGCACCTCCGCCTCCATCACCTCCTGGGGCCCCAGCACCACCAAATCTTCCACCTCCACCACCTCCAGCATACATTATTGGATTTGTGGGTCCATACGCATAAACATTTGAAGAACCATCTCCACCATATCCTTGACCATCTGTATTTCCTGTTTCTCCTGCACCACCACCGCCGCCGCCAATAGATCCTTGACCAGATCCACCACCACCATTATTTCCTTGTCCGGGAGCGGGTGAAGGAAACAGTGGAGAGGTTGGTGAATACACATTTCCACTTCCTGCACTTCCAGATACTCCTCCTCCACCACCAGATCCTCCGGAAATTCCAGGTCGGATAGGAGCGGACGGAGGGCCAGCACCACCACCGCCGCCGCCAGCTGCTGTAAAGGAAAATAGAGAAGTATCTCCACCATTAGATCCTTGGACTGCAACTCCTCCAGCCCCACCAGCACCAATAACTATTGGATAAGATCCAAGTGATAGTGAACTTGTAGATGTTTTAAATCCACCGGCTCCACCACCACCAGTATCATCAGCATCTGTTCCACCTCCACCACCACCTCCAGCAACAACAAGGTATTCAACAGTGCCTGATCCAGAAGTAACTGTGAGAGCTCCAGATGAAGTGAAGATATGTGCTCTATAAAATGTTCCAGAAACTTCGTAATCACTAATCACACCACCTGTTGCAGTGATAGGTCCGCCAGCAGAACCAGCAGAAATAACAGCACCAATACCAAACTGTTTTACAATCGATGCCAGAGAAGTAACGATAGGAGCCATAAATCAGTACCTTCTATATCCGCCGCTTACGTTTGAGAGTAACTTGTAGTTAAGTGTTGATGCCGCAGAACCAACAGTATTAATACCAGTAAAGTTAAAGACATCATAACCAGTGGTGCTTGCCGTTGCTACCGTTCCCGAAACATATGCAATATGAGTCTGCAATCCAGCAGTTGCATTTGCACCAAAAGCAACACCATTCAGAGTTACGTTTGTGCAACCATAAGCAGTTGCACCTTGCTGAACAATGACCGCAAATGAGATTGCACGATTATCAAAAGAACTATCAGTTGGAATACCAGTTACATTGAGTGTGATAGGTCCTGTTGGGTTTGTGCAGATCGCAACATTACCACCACCAGTATTGTAGACAAGACTTACAGTATTACCACTGACCAGAGTGGTTTTATCCGCAATAGATGAAAGTCTTGTATCAGTTAGTGTTGAAATACCAGTGTTATTAACACCAGAAACAGAAATACTTGGAGAACCAGTTAGTCCTTGTGCATTGGTTGCCAGTGTTGCTGCTGATGCAGTTCCTGTTAAGTTACCTGTGACATTGCCAGTGAGGTTTCCAGTAACATTACCACTAAAAGTTGTGGCAGTTACAACACCAGTAACAACAGCACCGTTTGGCAAAGACGGTGCTGTTCCTGATACTCTACCAGTTATGGAATCAACACTTAATTGCGACATCTCTTTACGCTACTTTTCAGTTATTTATGCTATTCAAGTGCCAACTGATCTTTCAAATTCTGTTCCTTCCTGAACCATTCCATCACCATCGGCATCAATTGGATTTGGATTATATCCTTCGTTCTTTACAACAGAACCACCAAACTCGTAGAGTTCAGTGGTTGCCTCACTTTTTAGTGAATAAAGTTTACGATCATCAAAGTTAGTTGACCAACGCTTATCACCTTGATAATAAATGACCTGTTGATTTCCTTGAATACTTTGAACTTTCTTTATAAAGTATGCCATCTTTACAAATGATTTTCAACTATTTATTGCTTGATGGTCTGGAAGTTTAGGAAGTAAATCAAACGCAATGATTGTTCTTTGTTTTCTCGATTGATTGGGATGAACGAAGTGTAAAGTATAAGAAGGAACAATAAACAGTGTTCCTTCTTTTACATCTTGTGGATGTGCAAGAGTTGTTGTATCAGTTCTCGGATCTTGCCAAGGTGCTACAAAGCAAGTAGGAGTATGATGTTTCGAATCATACTCCACATAAAGAACACCAGAGAATCCCCAACTTTTATGGTTGTGAACTGTCTGATGATCTCCTTGTTTATATCTCACTGCCCAACAATCAGTCATACTACAAGTTACTTGTGCTTCCTGACAGAACTCAAACAGTTGAGGTCTGATGAGGTCTTGGAAGTAATGTAGGTATGACTTTTTATTTGTTTGGCGATCAGTCTCAAAAGTTTGAAGAGTGGTTCTTACAAACTTTTGAGAGTTGATTCTGTTGAGAAGTCCACGGCGCTTAAAGTCCCAGTCGTCTATTTGGTATTGGTATGATGGATATTCAAAGAGTGGTGCTTTCATACTGGCAATCTCCAACCACGATGATGATCTACTTCAAATCTTGATAATCTTTGCATCTGTCTTTTACTCAATCCAAAATCTTTACAATGTTCATCAATATCATCAACTTTTACAATATTATTATCTGGCGATAAGAAATAATAAGTTTTCAATCTTGCTTTTCGGCATAACTCCCTTTGCTCATCGCTCATAATCAAGTTTGGTCTAATCGTATTTGTTATTTTAGCAGTCCAACCTTTATAATGATTTCTCTTTCCCATACAAACATAACACATAGTAGGGTTGTGTAAGTTATGTTCTAAACAAAAACTTTTCAAACTTTGAGTAATATATTCTTTACCATTTGGATCTGTAATCAAATATTCATAAACAAACTTTGTTTTTCGCATCTTATCAACGTGTTCTTTTTTGGATTTCACACCACGACACCTATCACCAACAGCATTACCAACTCTTATTTTTAATCCTTCATAAAGACGTGAGTTGCAATAATATTCTTTATCACCACTTTTATGATGATTCATTTTCCAAAAAGCGTGAGTCATCTTTATTGTTTTTGGATGCTTTTCTCCATACCTTTTGATAAATGCTTTTTCTAATAGAGAGTGAGCAATATAATGTTCTCTGGCAGTCAAATATACAATCCTTTTGTTCCCTTCTGTTGTCTGCCCATAAAGAGATCTTGGAAAAACGTGATGTCCTTCCACATACATTTTCACATTTCTTTTGTTGTAACCTCTTTTCTCTGCGTTTCGTATAAGGTTACAGTAAGTCCTTAGGTAGTTCATAACTGCTCTTTGGTTGGTGACGTACTATTTATGCAAGAAAAGGGCACCAGAGCGCCCCATTCTACCTGAAATGTGTCACCAACCCAGGCACTTATATTTAGGTCACCGGGCACGGTCCCAGGCGCAATGTGCCCTCTGCCCATCTTGTAACACGTAGTGAAAAAATATTTGATGGTAGTACAACTGTTCTTGATTTTTACCAAATAGTTTTTTACCTTTTCTATTAAGTCCTGGCATTGGATCACGCCAATGAGGTCTGGAACAACCTTTATAAACCATTCCATCACCAGGTTTCAGAATCACTGAACGATTCTCACCAGGAACTAATACCTGTGTCTTCTTTTTATCTGCATAAGTATCTGGTGTTTTAATCCAGATCGGCCAGTCAGCATCTTCACCAGTTAGATTAGTGCTGATATGAACCGTTACAGAAATCTCACAAGCATCACGATCTGCGTGACGGGTAAGTTCTTGTCCTGGGAAATAATAACGATCATAATAATAGGTATTATAAAGTTTACGTCCCAATACTTCTTCCAGTTTCATACGAATACCACAATGGATTTGGCGATATTGTGGATGCCAATAACGAGCAAGAGAACCTTCAACTTGCATCTCAACTTCATGATGGGTGAACTGATCCATCTTTTTACCCCACCAGTTCAGTTGTCCACGCTCTTGTGGAACTGGATGATAGAGTTCCTCAGGATTCCACAAGTCTTTAATAACTAGATATCCATTCTTTTCAAAGGATTCGTTGTGAGTCCAGGCAGTACCTGTATTCATCCTTTCCTGCATCATCAGTTGCAGTTCTGTCATTTGTTCTGCCATTTTCTACCTCACTTCCAGCGTTTGCCAACCGTCCATCCAACAAGGGATTTACGGGTTCCTTTCGTAACTTTAAGAACTCTGTGCTGTGTGCGAGAATCAAACAGGATTACAGTGCCACGCTTACGAGGTGCAATATAACTATTACCTGCTTCATCAAGAAGTTGCAGGTTTCCACCTTCATAATCATCGGGGTCGCTCAACTGAACCACGAAAGAAAGTTTCCGTACAAGTTCAACATTCTCATTCAGGAAGTCTTGTGCAAGACCTTCTTGACGATTACCAACACTTACGGGTTTGTATTGAGTTGCAAGTCCTGCGTCATTATGCCAACCATAAAACTGTCCCTCTTCATACTTTGTAAACTGCATTGATTCTCCATCAATACAGTGCAAGTCATAGAGGAAGTTCTCACGGTTTGCTCTTTGAATGTAATGCCATACGAATCCACCAACCCAATGTGTGGTAGGGATCCAAGCATTTTGTGAGTTTCGTTTATCTTTATTGAGTGCGTCTCCGTGCAGTCGGGAGTCCGCCATTTGCTCTTCGAACTTTTCTGTGAGATCTCGTTCGATAATATCTACTACGTCTTCTGGTAGATCACTGAAATACCAAATTGATTGAAATGCCATATGTGAATAATGTATTCAGGTTTATTATATATGAGATTGGTTAGAATGTCAAATTACAGATTATACTTTTTACTCATACGGATTTGCATAAGAAAATCTAGTATTAAATTTCGATGAATTCCAAGCATATGTTCCATTATATACTCCACGATCAGCAACCCCAACAGAAAAATTACTATTAATAGTTTGACCATAAGTATTGGTAGAATTTGCTCCCGATGTAGTAGTGGAAGCATCATTTCCTGTGCAGTTATAATTATTACAATTACTACCACCAGTATAATTACTACCATTCCAAGTTCCCAAGTGAACACAATAATAAGAATCAGAAACTATTGCATCACTATTATCATAATGCATAGTAAATAAATCATTAGTTTGATCTCTAGCTCCTACATTTTGTATTGGATTTTGAGCGATTTTAGAACTGGCATTAACACTTCTAAAAACACAATTATAAAATCGACCCCTACTATTTGGAGCGTGAAATGCAGTCATATAATTAGTAGTTCTTGCAGTATCTCTAACTTTTTCTAATATAGCACCATAAATATCAGATCTAGTAGTAGAATCACCAGCACTGATGTGGTGATCACGACCAGCACCAGAATTTCTAGCTCTTAAGAGAGTTTGTCCTGGTGCAGCAATAACTCTAAAATAACTAGTACCATTATCAATGACACCAAGTTGACTAGTACTAGTATTCCAATCAATATAATGAAATCCTTTGATTACAATACATGAATTAGCAGCAAGTCCACTAGTGCCATCTACATTAAAAAGACTATAAAAAGTTCTTTTCGGTGCAGTAATAGAATTTCCAGAATTAGCATCATTTCCAAATTCAGAATCAACATAAATCATAGTATACCCAGCACTAGCACTAGAACTAATCAAAGTTTGATATGCATTTGGAAAATCTGAAAGGGAAAGTGCTCCGGCGACAGGTGATGCAGCAGCAGCACTAGCCTTACCAAACCCAAAACCACCTACACCCCTTGTGATACCTGTAAAGACAGGTGATTCTTTTTTATGATGTTCAAACATTATTCAACCCTCCTTAAGGTCTTAAACCACCATATCTAAAACTACCATTGTTCGTGGCAAGAACATTATAGTTTCCAATTGTTCCAGTGCCACTTCCATTATAATGAATTGCAAAACTTACAATATCAATATCATTTGCAGTCGATGAAATTGTTATTGTTGATGCAGTAGCAACTCTTGCCGAAGTTGAGAATCCAGCAACATTATAAGGAGTAAGTCTAATATTAGTTCCAATACCAGTAGAACCAGTAGTATTACCAGTTCCAGTTGCGTTTTGTGTGAAGATAATCGTGAAGGTTGTTAAAGAGTTTTTTGTTGCAGGAAAGTCTCTTAATGAAACAATACCAACCTGCCCATTTGCAAGGTTATGAGTAAATACAGTTCCGTTCTGGGCATCACATTCTAATATAATATTTGTAGTCCCAGCAATAGCAACGGTTGATGCAGTACTTACAGTTTCTACTGCACCCTTAATATCAACGGCATTACTGAACGCAAATGCATCAGAGTTGCTATTCCAAGTAAAAGTCTTATCTCCATCAGAACCACCAAAGATTGTCAGTCCAGCACCATCTGCGGTTGTATTAGATGGAGTTGACGTAGTTCCAATACCAATGTTCTTATCTTCTACTACTAAATTAACAGTATCAATTGTTGTTGTGGTTCCATTAACAGACAGATTTCCGCCAACAGTTAGATCATTAAGAGTTAATGTGCTAGTTACATTAAGATTAGAAGCAGTAATAACACCAGCAGTCGCATTAAGATTTCCAGTTACTGTTAGGTTACCAGTGTTAGTAAAGTTTCCACTATTAGTAATATTACCAGAGTTAGTCAGGTTACCAGCATTCGTAATGCCACCGGTACTTGTAACAGAAACAATACCCGTCACCGCAAGAGTATTAGTTTCTGGAACCGTTACAACCGATCCAGTTCTTGATTTAATATTGTCTACTCTTAATGTTGACATCTTGAACTTTCTTTTTAGTTATTTAGATTAGTTTTCTTCTATGATAAGGATGCACCCATCACCAATACTTAATATAGATCCCGTTTCAATATCAACTGTCGCATCTTCATCGTGAAGTATAAAGGAAGTTTTATATGGAAATTCAATATCAATATTAGATTCTACCACATTTTTTTGTGTATTTCGAAAAGTATTATCAACAAAACCTAACTGAACTGGAATTGTCATACATCCACAATACTGAAGAATACTCCACTTCCAACACTTAATGTTGAACCTGATTCAATATCAACAGTTACATCTGGATCAGCATAAATCAAGGCAGTCTTGTTTGGTAGTTCAAGATCAATGTTAGAGTCTATCACATTCTTATAAGCAAATACTGTGGAATCATAAACAACTGACGCTCCACCACCACCACCAGAAATACTAATATCAACTCTGTTATTGTGAACAGTAATTGTATTTCCGGTTCCAATAAAGTTTAGCGCAGTTATAATGCCACTATGAATTGCAGTACCACCAGAGTAAATACCAATCGCCTGAATACCACCAGTTGCAGTTACAACACCAGAAAAAGTTGCTTGAGTGCCATCTATCTGCCCATCAAAATTTAATGGACTATCAAGACCTTTTCCATCAACCTTTGTAAGTCTTTCTAATGCCATAATGCCTCCTAGAATAGACCAAGAACATTAGTTTTAACTGTGGTTCCAGCAGAAATATGTATTGTAGAACCTGCGGAAATTGTGATATTTTTTGCTCTCACAAAAGCAACATTTCCTTGTGCATCAGTTGCAGTTATAGTCTTTATACCACAACTTGCCCCACCAAGAGTGAGAGTTATTGGTGTTGCAAAAACCTGATTTAATCCACAGTCTTGTCCAACAGCATCAGCAAATCCACTTACACCAGTTAAACTAGATCCATCGCCACTGAAAGATGTGGCGGTTATAATACCTGTGGAATTAATATTATTGACTTGATAATCTTCACCTGGTTTAATTACACCTTGTGTAATTTTAGTGAGTGCCATATCAGGTCATCTCCAAAATAGTCAGAGCAACATCAAGACTATTATTTGTATCGCTAATAACCGTTAAGGTATCCGTAGCTTCTAATACTACTTTATTTCCTTGCATAAACTCCAAAGAAGATCCTTGTGGAATCGGAACATTTTTAAGAAGTTTAATACTTTCTTGACTGACTCTGCTGACTCCTACGCCAACATTAATGCCAGACCCAGATACATTAGCAAGCGTGATTCCGATTACTGTCGTGGTAGTCGCCGCAGGAACAGTATAAACCGAAACCGTAGTGACTCCTACGTTTGCCTTCGTTTTGAGTTTAAAAGTATTAGCCATTTATATCATCCGAATGCAATTGAGAGTCTAACTGCTTCATCGAGAATGTTGTTTCCACCAACTCTGATCGCTGTTGAACTATTTATATCTCCATTCACATCCAGTTTATACGCTGGTGCAGCACTTCCGATCCCCACAGAACCAGTTTGAGTATCATATACAAATCTATCAGTTTGAGTAGAAACTCCAATAATTGAAGTGCTTGCTCCACCAACAAAAGCAATATCCTGAATTCGTGGAGTAAATACTGTTGATATACTTAAAGATCCACCACCAGAAGCAGAAGCAGCGGCAATTGCAGTAAAGTCAACAACAATTGTAGATCCATAACCAGTAATACTGATTCCAGTTCCTACAAAATTAATATCAGTAAATCCAACACCAATTCTATTGGTAACAATTCCAGACTGTGGATTTACTTGATCAGATCCTACACCAACACCAGCAACAAATAACTGACCATTTTTATAAAGGTCACGTGTGAAGTTTATGTCACCATAAACGTCAAGTTTATATTGGGGATTGGTTGTTCCAATACCAACATAGGGAGTCGCAGTTGTAGCAATTCCAATATTTCTGCTGGAATCATCTACACTTATAAATGAACCTAGTTGCGATAACTCCCTATTATTTGCCATCTTATAAGATTTCTCTTGTAGTTAGTCTTTATCTATAATATTTATCCTCACAAATTTCAGGCGAACAGTATTATTCCAAATAAGTAACCTTTACCACAATTAACCCAGGTGATCCTGGACCACCAGGAGCACCACCAGAAGTATTACCATCATATTCTGCACCACCGCCACCGCCGCCACCACCAGCGCCATATCCAGTACCACCAGCACCACCTGTTCCACCATAACGAAATGCATTTCCACCAGCACTTGTAACTGTATATCCTGTTCCACCAGTTGTTCCAGATGTAGTTGGGATTGATGGTAAATTTTGTGCGGGTAAAGATCCATTTGATGAAAAATAAACTCCACCTGCTCCACCAATACCACCCTTTCCAGCAAATCCATCTCCTGGTGGAGATCCATCAGTACCTTTTGGATATGCAGTAATTGTGTAATCACTAAAAACATCTCTGACTGGTTGTGGAATTGTTAATAGAGTTCCACTTGGTCCAGGATTAGGTCCAGAAATTGGTGTTGGATAATTTGATCCCACGGATATAGGAACTGGACTAGATCCTGTTTGATTCAATAAAACGCTAACAAATCCACTCGATCCACCAGCACCACCTTGTCCACCATTTGATGAGTATGATATTCCAGGTTGTCCTGCACTACCTCCACTACCAGCAGTAATACTAAAATAATCGACACTTTGCACCTGTGGAATAGATGCCAAGTCAAGAGTTCCTGGTGAAGTAAATTGAAAATATTTCTTTAACAGTCTACGTTGTGTTCTCTTTACAGGTTTTCCAATTCCTCTATTGAATCCAACTCTTGAAAATATTGGAGACATAATTAACGATAACCTCCATTGACAACACCAAGAATATCATAGTTTGCAGTGCTGCTGGCAGATCCAATAGTGTTAATGCCGGTAAAACTATAAATGTCGTAACCACTTGTTGTCGTTACACCAGAAATAGATTCTAATAGAGATCCACCAAACCATTTAATTGTTTTTGATACACCGTTCAGTGTTATTGCAGTACAACTTCTTGCAACTCCAGTTTGATTTACAAAAACACTAAACGTAATAACGTGATTATCAAAATCAGAAGTTGTAGGAATACCTGTGACTGCTAATGTAATATTGCCAGTTGGATTGGTTGCAAATCCAATATTAGCGCCATTTGAATTATAAACTAAACTTACAGTGTTTCCATCTGCTCTTGTAAGTTTTTCGGCAACATTTACAAATCTCAATTCATTTGGAATGATTAATGAAGATCCACTAACTTCTAATACATGACCCATCAAGGAATGCACTGTGCATTGATAATACAAAGAACTTGGTGTCGCTTCTGTTACAAATATTTCAGTGTATGCTCCTATACTTCCAGCAGTTCCGTTTGTAGTTACATTAGTTGAGTATAATGTATTTCTATTTGCATCCAAGTAAAATCTAAATGGGTGTCCAGAGTTTGAAGAGTCTGATTGATCAAAACGATAAGTTTTACCTGGAAGTAGTGTTAAAAATGGTGACTCTATACCATTCAAATAATATCCATTACCAGATCCACTTCCATAATAACGATGATTTGTTGTCTTCGAAGCAACCGTGACAGTATAAGTTAAAGTGGTTGAACTTGCCGCTCCAACCAAAGATTTATATCCTGATAGTTGTTCTGCTGTCGCAATGCCACTTACATTAATACTAGTGGATTGTATTTGAGTTAGTGTTGAAACACCAGAAGTTACAACCAATCCACCCGAATCAATTCTTACACCAGTTCTAGCAGTTACAAGTCCAATAGAATCAATATTTGTTACATCTTCATATGTCAATGTTCCAGCAATACTTACATTGCCACTGAAAGAAGCACTAGTAGCAGTTAAAAATCCAGAAACATTTAAATTATTTGTAGAAGTATCCCCTGTGATAGAAACCCCAGAACTAGTGGTTTCAATCTTTTTAGAATTATCATAATAAAGTTCTACTGATCCCCCACCTAGGAATCTTGCAAAAGTGTCATTTGTTGAGTGTTGTTTGAAATCAATATCAGATCCAGATACAATAAGAGATCCCGATCCAGTATCCTCAATATATGAGTTTGATCCATTATTATAAATTCTTAAATCATTATTGTCGCCAATATTTAAATTATATCCGTTTCTAACTTGAACTGCACCATCAAATGTAGAAACACCAGTTACTCTTAAACTAGTTGCAGATACTGCTCCACCAACAACTGATGAAGATACACCACTAACATTAGCATATGTAGCAATTCCAGATGATGCAACAATCCCTGTTAGTTGACTTCCACTACCTACAAAAGAAGTTGCAGTTACAATTCCACCACTTATTGTGACGCCAGTTCCTACTTCGAGTCCATTTTTGACTCTAAAATTCTGATTAGCCAAGGTTCACTATCCCCTTAGTTTTTAGATATTTATCAGACCTTAATTGCCGTGAACTTAATCTTATAGTTTGTTGCAATTGCTGCTGATGGAGTTACAAGTAAACGAATGTTTCCACCAGAGATGTCAACATCAAATGTTCCAAGTGAATCTATTGTAAAGACTGTTCCATACTCAGTGTTATATGCAATCAGACCGTCATGAATAACAAGTAACTTTGTTAGATGATATTTTAATCCTTGTGTTGCCTGAATAGTGTATTCAACTGAACGATATGTTGAAGATGATAGCGTATGAATTGCAGTCTGAGATGTTGTTGATGTTGTTGCAGTTACCGTGTAATCATTAACCCAATTAGAACCATTATATGTAAGATTTTCACCTGCCGCTGGTGGAAGATTTAAAGCAACATCAGAAAGTTCATCTAGGACTGATGCGCCACCACCACCACCGCCACCACCAACACTAGTCGTATTGTAAGAAACAAACTCAACAATATCATTAACAAAAGCAGGAGAACTCAGAGTAATTGTAGTTCCGTTTGTTGCAGTATACTCACTTGAAGTTAACTTAACACCATTAACAAATACATCAAGGAAGTTTACATTATAAGCAAAACTAAATGATGTTTGACCATCTGTTGCAACATTGGTTTGGGTGGTTCTTAAAGTTGGGAATGTTGCCCAAGTAACACCAACACCAGTTGATTGTAAATATTGACCAGAGAATCCTGTTGTAGTTCCTGTGCTTATCGCACCAGTGAATGTAGAAACACCAGAAACACTTAATTGTGTAGGAGCAAAATTAGTTCCACTTAAAGTATTTGTGGATGAGTTATAAACTAAATCGGAGTTCGTTGCCGATTGAGTCATTGTGCCAGTTGTCTGGCTGGTTAATACTAATCTCTGAGTTCCAGATGCGGCATTTAATGTAGATCCAGTGTTAGCAAGATTTGAACCATCACCATAGAATGCAGTTGCACTTATGATACCAGTTGCTGGATATGCGGTAATTGCAGATCCAATATTGACAATATTATTAAATGTTGAAACACCAGTTACATTTAATGTAGTTGCACTAGCAACTCCAAGAGAACTTGTACCAGTAACAGTGATGTTGCGAACTGTTGCTTCATCAAATACAAGATCATTTTGAATGTATAGGTTTCCACCGACATAAAGATCACTACTAAATGTACCTACACCAATAAATGTTGAAAGACCAGAAACACTAAGTTGATTGGAGAATAGTGATGTAGAAGTTGTAACTCCTAATGTGGTAATTCCAGTATTAACTACTAGAGAATCAAATGTAGGAGTATCTGATAAGCGAACAGTTGCAATACCATTTGGTTGTGGGTCTGCTGTCGCAATAATATTACTTCCTACAAAATCAAGAGTTGTAATACTTCCAGCAGTTCCTACAACAGATCCTTCATCTTTAACAATAAATCCGTTTAGGATATTATTAACAGAGAAGATACCTGGAACTTCTGCCCAAGTCCAACCACCTGCACCATCCGCCTTTGCAAGATATTCAGATCCACCAAAGTCAGTTCCATCAGGAGTCAGTTTTGGAGCATGAAGAGTTGCTAATGTCGAAACACCAGAAACACTTAACTGGTTTCCAAAAATGGTTGAATTACTTGTAGTAATTCCAATGAATGTCGAAACACCAGAAACACTCAGTTGATTTGTGAAGAGTGTTTGTGTTGTAGTGGCACCAGATCCGAGTGTTGTAATTCCACTGATAATAACATCACCAATGACCTGCAATTTAGCAGTTGGATTTGTTGAACCAATACCAAGATTGCCACTGGAAGGAACGTATCCAACCTCCGTATCAGCAATACCAATTGAAGTAACACCAATATTATTTGCAAAAGTTGGATAAACTGGTGATGCAGATAAGACCTGATTAACAACATTAAATGCATTAACACCAAAAAGGTTCGAACCATCTCCATAATATTTGATGGTTGTAACACCAGGATTTGATGATGTAATAATTCCAGATGAAATTGTTACTCCATCAATAGTTCCAATACCACTAATATTAATTTGTGGTGCTTGAATGGTATCATAAACTGTTATGCCATATCCAGTTGTTTCAAGACGCTTAACATTATTGTGATATAATTCAACAGCACCATTGTTTATAAAGCGTGCTTGATATTCACCCTGGGCAACATTATATACGTCAACACCTACACCATCAGATGCAAGAACAAGACTTCCAACACCAGTTTCTCTTAGATAACTATTGGATCCATCGTGGAAAATTTGTAAGTCATTACCATCACCAAAATTAAGAACATCAGTATCACCAAAGTATGCATTTCCTCTAAATGTTGCTACACCAGCAATTTCTATATTTTTGGTATAGAGTTGTCCAGTAGTTGTGAATCCAAGAGTTGTAGTGTCAGTTACCGTTGCATTACGGGCAGTAAACTCATCAAAGAATAGATCATCTTTAATATAGAGATCACCACCAACATAAAGATCTCCACCAGTAGTCGTAATACCACCAGCGGAAGAGAGAGTTGTGAGACCAGTTACATTCAGATCATTTGGAATGAGAACTGTTGGGGTGGATGTTGTAGTGAAGTTAATCGCTTGATATCCTTGCCCATTATTAATACTTGAAGCACCAATGGTTCCTTGGAATGCTACATTTCCAGATCCATTGTAAATGTAGAATGAGTTAGTTCCATCTGCTGCCTGAATAAAACCACTGCTAGGTCTAAAAGTATTTGCAGTGATAATACCAGTTGCATTTACGCTGATTGCTGATACAACACCAACAGTTGTCAGTCCAGCGACATTCAGATTTCCAGTAATTGTTGCATTGCGAGCAGTAAACTCATCAAATACTAAGTCATCTTTTACATATAAGTCCCCACCAACATAAAGGTCTCCACCAGTTGTTGTGATACCACCAAGAGATGCAAGAGTTGAAACACCAGTTACATTCAGTTGCTGAGATTGTAAAGTTCCAAAGATAGTTGCACCATAACCAGTAGTTTCAACACGTTTTACACCGTCATGATATAAATCAACTGATCCATTATAAGTTGCACCTATTAATTTTTCAAAAAGATTTGATGAATATACTTCAAAATTATTGGAAGTAATTCTAAGTCCAGTACTATAATCTCTTATATAATTTAATCCACCACCAACATTAGCATGATAAATCTGTAAATCATTACTATCACCAAAGTGTAAAGTATCTCCATCACCAAAATATCCATTACTTTGGAATATGACATTACTTTGGAAAGTAGAAATGCCAGAAACATTCAACTGATCAGTAATATCAATCGTGCCAGCATTGGAATTAAGTATTAGATTTCCAGTGCTGGTATCAATCGTGTTATCATCAGCAATACCAATACGAATATTATCAATTGTTGCTCCACCATTTGCATCAAGAAGTCCAGTGAATGTGGATACTCCTACAACTTCTAAATTATTTGAAAGAGTAACTTGGCCAGCAATATCCGCTCCACCATTTGCATCAAGAAGTCCAGTGAATGTAGAGACTCCTGAAACTTCTAAATTATTTGAAAGAGTAACTTGATCTACAAGTGTAACTTGACCACTAATATTTGCTCCACCATTTGCATCAAGAAGTCCAGCAAAGGTAGTAACACCACTAATGTTGACATTATCAAGTTCAGTTTGTCCAGTTACATCAATGCCACCATTAGAATCAATAAGTCCAGTGAATGTGGATACTCCAACAACACTCAGATCACCTGAAAGAACTGCATTTCTAGCGTTAATCTCATCAGCGAAGATATCATCAGCAACATAAAGATCCGCACCAACGTAAAAATCAGTACCAGTGGTTGTGATACCAGAAAGAGTTGAAACACCAGTTACATTTAAATTCTGCGATACATTAATATTAGGAGTATTGATCGTATCATCAGTAAACTGAATATCCCTAACAGCAAAGCGAACACCATTAGGAACTAACGTTGAACCAATACCAACCGCATAGTTGAACATCCATGCATCGGTTGTTCCAAACCCATAAGAGTTTGCAGCAACCCACATCAATTGCTTATAAGTTTTGGGTAGTGTGCTAAATCCAGCAAGAGTTAGATCAACTAATGGAGAACCTTCGGTCGATGCAATCGCAATACCACCGTGATTTGCAGTTACATCATTTGAAATATCTTGCCCAAAAGCATCAGTCGTAACACCAAGAGTTATCTCTTTATCAAATACTTTTAAGTCTGCTGCTGTAATAACTGTTGCAGTTCCACCAATACTGAGGTTTCCTTCAATACGAACATTATTGTGGAAGACTGCCTGAGTATCGTAAACATCAAAACCTGTCTGAACATTCAGGTTATTAATTGTGGCAATACCACTTACATTTAAATTATCAAGTTCAGTTTGTCCAGTTACATCTAATCCACCATTAGCATTGACTTGACCAGTAAGTGTTGAAATACCGGATGCTAAAAGATTTCTAGTAACAACATCGGCACCAACAGTTGCACCACCACTGATGCTAACCCCACCAACATATAACTGATTTGCAACATATAAGTCATCACCAAATGTTCCGACACCAACAAATGTAGATGCACCACCTACATTTACATCACCAGTAATATTTGTAGATCCAACAACAAATAGTGAATGTTGTTGTGCATTGGTTGTCCCAATACCAACCTTCCCAATCGTCTGTAAGACTGTGCGGTTCTCGGTAACTGATGTAATACCAAGATTAAGATTCTGTTGTCTGCCGCTCTTATATGGTTGGGACATTTCTGATATTAGTTAAGAGTTTCTAGGATGCTTCCGATGAATTTAATATTGGTGGCACTATTCGAACTAATCTGAATAGAATCACCACTTTCAAGAATCAATTTACCAAATAATAAATTACTAGAATCATTTGCTGGTATTGGTAGATCTTTTACAATTTCAGTAGTTACCGAAGATCTTTTATGAGAAAAAGAAACGGTATGCGTATCAGATCCAATATTTGCTGCCTGTGCTAGCAAAATAATTCCACTGTATCCGACAGGTGCAGTATAAATTCCGACAGTATTAACACCAACAACTTGTGTAATAGTCTGATATACGTTTAATGGTAATGGCATTTTAATCTCCTCCTAATGCGAGTATAAATGGTGTCATTGTGGCAAACAAACTCTTAGAATAGAACGTACCAGAAATCGTTCCTGTAACTTGGTTAATCTGAACACCATCACCAATTCGGAAATTTCCTGATTGATCAGTGCTTGTATAAACAACTAGTCCACCATTTCTCGCATCAGTCTCATTTTCTTGAATAGGAACACCACCTTGTGCAGGTAAGCAAGAATTTATATTTGTTCCAGAACCAATATACTCAAAAGAATGTCCAGAAGCTAATACTCTACTTTGCTTAAAGAATGGAACTGTTGTTCCTACACCAACATTATATGGAATATTTTCATTCAATGTAACTGTACATATTCCAGATGATATTGGAGTAGATCTGACTATTGAATAGTAAGTTGGAAGCAACTCTGCCGTACCCGTTGCTGTATTTATTCCAACATCAGGAGCGGAGAAAGTAACAGTTGGTGTTGAAGTATAACCTCTACCATTGGATACCATTTCAATATTTGTAACTGATCCACCAACCAATTCTGCAACAGCAGTGGCAGTAACACCCCAATCATTTCCAGTGCTTGGATCTCCAATCGTAATAGTTGGAGTAGAGTTATATCCACTTCCAGGATTTGTAATATTAATATCATTAACAGTATAATATAAATTCTCAACATAAACGACCTGACCATCAAAAGGTCTTATGATATCGACTGCAACTGTACCTCCACCAACATAAGTATGAGGAAGAGTTGATGCCCCAACATAAGCAGAGAAACTATTTGCTGCACCAACAGAATCAACAGTAAATACATATCCATAATTTCCAGTAGGATATGTCAACGTACCTGGTCCTGATGGGCAAGTAAATCCAAGACCAGCAATTGTTACGCCCATTCCAACACTTAGATTGTGATCGGCGTTTGTTGTGATCGTTAAAAGTCCAGTTGTATTATTATAAGTTGCAGTTTGAACTCCAAGTGTTGGAGTTGATAGATCTAAAATAAGAGTATCGGAACCTGCATTTAGTGATGAGGTTATAATTCCAGTGTATTGTTTTGCACCAACACCATCAGCAACAAGAGCATAATTACCAAACGAAGCGTTAGAGTTTGTCAGATCACAAGCAGCGCCTGATCCACAATATACAGCAATATCATCACAAATTGTGAACAGAGAAACTAATTGAGCATATCCACTGTTTGTGATTGAGACTCCAATACCACCTTGATTATATTGAGTATAAGAGTCAACAACCATTGACTTCAATGGACCAATTGCTTTTGATCCGTCAATCTTCATTCCGATACTATTTGGAATAAAGTTTGTACAATTCTGAATGTATGGTGACTGTGCAAAATATTTGATTTCATTTGGATCAAATGCAAAAATTGCCTTACCTGGATTCAGTGTTCCACTGTAAGACATTTCTGCAACATAGTTTCCAGGAGAAACGTAAAACAGATCTTGGTTTGCATTAGTAGGAACAACAGTGACTTCTCTTAAACTGTCACCGACAATACTAACCTGTGGTCCGATTGTAATTGGATTATCTTCTGTATAAGTTCCAGCAGATACTTTGACAACTGTTCCTGGAATCGTTGACGCAATTGCTACTGCTGCTTTAATCGTTGCCTTTGCATCACCTAATTTCTTACCTGTGTTTGTATCGTTTCCGTCTTTTGTTACGTAGAGAATATTTGTAACGGAAACACCCGAACCGACTCTGACTACATCCGTTCCAATACCAGGACGTGCTCTAAGTGTAAAAAGATCAGCATCAAAAGTATTAAGAGCTAATTCACCTAGTTGTAAATCTGTTACCGCTGGCACCTTTCCGGGCACAGCAGATCTTTTAATTCTAAACGGAGTCGCCATCTATTCGCATTCGGTATTTACCAAAATCAGCAGTATATACTGCTTTCATTTATTTATTCAAGATGCATTATTCCTTCTGGGACGATAGGCAAATAGATTCGTAGGAGGATCTGGTTTCATCCATTCTTCTATTTTATTCAATCTATCTTCACTATAAAAATCTTGCTGAACATACCACAACTTCCAGTACTCGTGCCCCTTCGATTGATTGCAATCGTGGCAGCAGCATACTACATTTTTTGTAAAGTCTGCACCACCTTTGGATTGGGGGACAATATGATCAATTGTGAGTTTCTCTTCCGACCCACAATAGGCACATTGATGTCCCCATTCTTCTTTTATATTTTGCCTCCACATTCGTTTCGCCTCACCAGAACTTGTTACATGTAAATTAAACAAGTATTCTTTTGGAGAATGTAGAGGTCCCATAAGTTATTGCAACTTATCTGTATTTATCTTTTTACAAGCACCTCTTGCCCAAGCACGACTTAAACTATTCACGTAAGAACACGCTTTTTGTTTCTTTCCACAATACGGACATTCCGCGTCTGGGGGATCTACAATGTATCCATCAGGCGTATACATCCTTTTCTTTTTTTGATTCTCAGATTGTTTTCTTTTTCGATGATTCATATAATCACAGGTTGCCCTTGACCTTCAGGAAGTTTGATCTGAGGCAGTTGATTAATTTTGTCAACCATCCATTCTTCCTGATGTTGCTTATAAGGTTCTGTATTGATTGCTATTTCATTAGTTGGTAGTGCTTTGGGCATTTCAATGTCAATTACTGGACTCATCAGGGTTTTGTTTTTTACAATCTCACGATTTGGTCCGTCTAGATGCATCATCATTCTTGCATCTTCAAAATTACCACAATCACAAATTTTTTTATGAGTTCTTCTTTCTCTTACTGTGAAATAATCTTCACTGTTGTACTTGTTCATTGTCTTGTTCCTTTTCCGTATTATACTCTCTTTTCATCGGCCTGTAAAGTTGGGGCCAAGTGTCCTGAATGATTTCTGCAAGTTTATAAGGTGTTTCTGATGTAATCATAAGTCTTGTAATACTGATAATATAAACATAAAAAATCCAAATGCTATGAATGAAAAAAGCATAAAGAACATAAAAAAAGGAGTTCGGAGAACTCCCTTATTTATTTTAGAGTGCGTTTCCTCTGGGAAGAACCTCTTCTGGAAAAACAAATCGTTCGTGGGGTTGATCTACTGGAGCCATCCAAGCACGAATGCCCTCGTTGAGCAGTATATTTTTAGAATAAAAAGTTTCAAATTCCGGATCCTCCGCAGCACGAATCTCCTGACTTACAAAGTCATAAGCCCTCAAATTCAAACCCAAACCGATAATACCAATAGAAGAAGTCCACAAACCCATAACAGGAACAAAGAGCATAAAGAAGTGAAGCCAACGCTTATTACTAAAAGCAATTCCAAAGATTTGCGACCAGTAACGGTTAGCAGTAACCATTGAATAGGTTTCCTCTTCTTGTGTGGGTTCAAACCCTTTGAAAGTATTTGAAGCATCACCATCTTCATAAAGTGTGTTTTCTACAGTTGCTCCGTGAATCGCACAGAGCAGTGCTCCACCCAGTATACCAGCAACTCCCATCATATGGAAGGGGTTGAGGGTCCAGTTGTGGAAACCTTGTAGGAAGAGCAGGAAACGGAAGATCGCTGCCACACCAAAGGAAGGAGCGAAGAACCAGCTGGATTGCCCCAGAGGATACATCAGGAAGACGCTCACGAAGACTGCAATGGGTCCAGAGAAGGCAATCGCATTGTAGGGTCTGATGCCCACCAGGCGGGCGATCTCGAACTGACGCAACATGAATCCAATCAGGCTGAAAGCCCCGTGGAGCGCCACAAAAGGCCAGAGTCCCCCAAGTTGGCACCACCTGACGAAATCCCCTTGAGACTCAGGACCCCAAAGTAGAAGAAGAGAATGACCCATAGCATCTGCAGGCGTTGACACAGCAGCCGTAAGGAAATTAGCCCCTTCAAGATAACTAGACGCCAACCCGTGGGTGTACCAGCTCGTAACAAACGTTGTGCCAGTAAGCCAGCCACCAAGGGCAAGATAAGCAGTGGGAAAAAGTAATAGTCCAGACCAACCCACAAATACAAAGCGATCTCGTTTAAGCCAGTCATCCAGGACATCGAACCATCCTCGTTGCGAAATTGGTTGTGAAAGAGTAGAAGAAGTCATAACCTCCTATGTATTTCTCATATTTATCTTAACATTACTTCACAAAGAGGTCAATGAGTATTAGTACTCATCCCCAATAAATTACTGAAAGAGTGAAGACGACAAACACAATAACTGTAAAACCCATCATACCTACTCCTGCCCAGATAACCCAGTCTTCCATAGGTTCGTGTTGATTATTATGAGACATTGGTTTCGTGTTTTTCCAAATATGAGTGAAGGTCCTTCAAATGTTCCGTTGCTTGTTTCCAGTCACCATCAAACCTTTCATTCAGGAGGTCATACATTTTAGTAGCACTATCACTAGTCATTCCGTTTTGGGACATATGAGTCACAAAGTCTTGTTTGTTCATAATTAAAAATAGTAGAATTGTAATTTTTGTTTTTCTTCTTTCACCCATATGAGGAAAGATAGATTTTAATAGAGAAGGAAGACGTATTTTGCCATTACATCCAACTCTGTAAAGTAACTTACGATTGCCCCTTTTGTCTTGATAAGTTCTAACACTCTTGGATTGAAATAAAGATGCTACTCTATAAACAACATCCTTATCAGTCATTTGAAGGTGAACGTATGGGTCATAATAAAATTTTACGTCACCCGTAGATTTGAGTGTGTATTTTCTTTTATTATACCCAAAGTGTCCTTCACCTTCAAGTATTCCTGCCAACCAAGCAGCATCAATATCAGACATAAAAAAGAGGGGTGTTTATTCCCCTCTCATTATACTAGGTTTTTCCTAATAAATCAACCGATGGTTGGAGCAGTCAGAGCAACAGGAGTGTTCTGTGCAGCAGCGAGGTCCAACGGAAAATTGTGGGCGTTACGTTCATGCATAACTTCCATTCCGAGTCCTGCACGATTGAGTACATCAGCCCAGGTATTAAGTACACGACCTTGTGAGTCAATGATGCTCTGGTTAAAGTTGAAGCCATTCAAATTGAAGGCCATAGTGCTCACACCAAGAGCAGTGAACCAGATGCCTACAACAGGCCAGCTAGCAAGGAAGAAGTGCAGCGAACGGGAGTTATTAAAGGAAGCGTATTGGAAAATAAGGCGTCCAAAATAACCGTGAGCAGCAACGATGTTATAGGTCTCTTCTTCTTGACCGAACTTGTAACCATAGTTCTGTGACTCTTGCTCAGTGGTTTCACGAACCAGTGAGGAAGTAACCAGAGAACCGTGCATAGCACTGAACAGAGAACCACCGAAGACACCAGCAACACCAAGCATGTGGAAGGGGTGCATCAGGATGTTGTGCTCTGCCTGGAACACAAGCATGTAGTTGAAAGTACCAGAGATACCCAGAGGCATTGCATCAGAGAAAGAACCTTGACCGAAAGGATAGACCAGGAACACTGCGCTAGCAGCAGCAACAGGTGCCGAGTAGGCAACACAAATCCAAGGACGCATACCAAGACGGTAAGAAAGTTCCCACTCACGACCCATATAAGCATAGATGCCGATGAGGAAGTGGAATACAACAAGTTGGAAAGGACCACCGTTGTAAAGCCACTCATCCAGGGAAGCAGCTTCCCAGATGGGATAAAAGTGCAGTCCAATAGCGTTGGACGAAGGGATAACAGCACCAGAGATGATGTTGTTTCCGTACATCAGAGAACCAGCAACGGGTTCACGGATGCCATCGATGTCCACAGGAGGAGCAGCGATGAACGCAACAATGAAACAGATGGTAGCAGCGAGAAGGGTTGGAATCATTAGAGTTCCGAACCAACCAACATACAAACGATTGTCGGTTGAAGTGACCCACTGACAGAACTGTTCCCAAGTATTTGATTGTCGTTGTTGTGCAATTGAAGCAGTCATTGTTTTTAAAAGAGTAGTAAGACCATCAGGGAAATGGTGGAGTTACTATTCCCCAGTCACCCTCAGACTGGGTATGAGAGACGTTCTTATACACCCATAGGTCTCGGTTAACGGGTGTTTAACAATGTAACGAATTATGAGAGATCCGTAACATTTGTTTACCTATTTATCATACTACGGTTTGCCGTCCGTGTCAAGCCTTTTCGGGAAAATTTTTCCAAGTGACCCCAGTATTTTTAAGTTCTTCGTCAAGGTTCTTTATCTTTTTATCCAAATCTTTTGATGGTTTAGAATACTTGATAGCTTTTTTAAAAATTCCCATTAAGTATTAACGTCTTTTTACCTTATCAAGTATTTATTATACCCTATATTCATCAATCTTGTCTAAAACTTTATTGAGATATTGATGTGCTAACCACTTTGGATCATATCCGGATTTGTTCATCCACTCTTTATCCAGGTCATTTTTTATTTTAAGAACTTCACATTTTATTATATCCTTTGTCAACTGTCCTCTTGGCATAATACTAAAAAACTCTGCTCAATATTTAGAGCAGAGTTTCAAGTTATCTCTTATTATTTCAGACTTGTGCGGTTTCCCTCACAGTTGACTTCACGTAATCGAGAACCATTTCTGGAGTAGTCGCTTCGTAAGGGTCGGTGTCGGCATTGTCCCGTTGCCCCTCCTCAACGAATAGTTTCTCGATGATTCCGTTATCCACGACCGCAGCATAACGCCAAGAGCGACTGCCGAAACCAAGGTTAGACTTAGTGACGAGCATACCCATAGAACGTGTGAAATATGCATTACCGTCTGGAATGAGTTTTACTTTCTCAATGTTCTGGTCTTGCGCCCAAGCATTCATCACAAACCCATCATTAACAGAGATGCAGTAAATAGCATCGATGCCACTACCAATAAAGTCGTCGTATTTCTCTTCGAATCCAGGTAACTGATAGGCACTGCAAGTAGGAGTGAAAGCACCAGGCAGGCTAAAAATGACCACACGCTTTCCATTGAATAGATCAGCAGTTGTTCTATTTACAAACTCACCAGACTCACGAAACACAAACTCGACCTGAGGAACTTGATATTGTTCTTTACGCATTTTAACCTCCATCAGAACACGCCGGGAATGATTTGCCCAGTAGCGAGATAGGAACCCATAGCTGCTACGATTCCGATCATCGCTGCCCATCCATTAATACGTTCTGCCTTTTCAGTAAAAATTTTGTTCATTGTTTTTCTCCTTATTTTACTTTGGAATAGATAGATGTCTCACCATAATCACGGTGAATTTTATACCCAACAACTGCACCCTTCGTATTCATCAAAGCAGGCATAAAAGCAATTGTAAAAAATACTGCTGGTGCTCCAATAAAGAGAGCAGCAACAATCACATAATAAGTCAGCAGTTCAATTAGAGAGTGTTCCATCATAGGGGTGTTGTTGTTTTAGTTCAGGATTTGGTTGCGAAGGAACAACAGGGTTCCTTGACTTGTTTTTAATTACGATGAAAGCATCGTTTTGATAAGACACGGTTCCAAATGGTTTTGCCCATTTTGGATTTGCATTTGGACTGGTAGCAGTTCCTGTTACTGCTACTCCACCAATTTCAACAGAGATGTCGTCATCTGCATCCCATTCAAGTTTTTCAAGGGCAATAGCAAATTGCCCCAACATTCCAGCGGTCACAGATTCTCTTCCTGCTCAGTGAGGATTACACAATCACTGGTGGGATATGCTACACAGGTAAGCACCCAACCATCGGCAATCTGATCGTCATCCAGGAAAGACTGCTCCTCATTATCCACAGTACCACTAATCAGTTTACCAGCACAAGCAGAGCAAGCACCTGCCTTACAGGATGAAGGGAGGTCAACACCTGCCTCTTCTGCTGCTTCAAGAATGTATTGATCATCAGGACACTGGATAGTAGTCTCAGTGCCATCGGGGGTTTGGAGCGTAACGTTATAGACGGTCATTAGTAAGTCTCACAAAGTTTTTCTACGGATGCTGCCAACAAAACGAAGAAGGCAACGGATGTCATTGTAAAGAAGATTGAAGTCATTGTCAACCCTTAGAAGATCCCGAAGAAGAAGTTGCCAGTGAGAGCATAAGAAATGACCCCAGCAACAATGCCGACCATAGCCCAGCGTCCATTTGTGCGCTCCTTAATTTCGTTGGGAGTCATCATCCCATAGTTCTCATAGTACATAACGGGTTCTTTGGCAAACATATTTTGTTGCCCGTACTCATTAGTTGTTACAGTCATTGTAAATTCGTTAAGAATTGTTACACAATTATATAGCAAAAATAAAGGGGTGTCAAGCACCCCTTTGTTCGGATATCATAACATTTTTAAGTATAAATGCTTACTGTTTATCCTCAACTCCAGGAGGAAGTCTACCAAGATAAGGATTATAGTCAAAAAATTGATTCCAGTCTGAAATATTTGCAGACTCATTTCTCCAAAACTGCCACAGACCATCATGACTGCTACGATGAAATACATCTACGTGAATGTCATGAATATCAGATCCCAAATCAATCTTATACAAGAACAGTGGGATAGCAAAAGTATTTCCAGAGTTATAGATCAAATCATCTGCCACAGCACGAGGTTTGACTCCTTGATCGAGTTTATACTTATCACCACGACAATGAAGACGAATTAACTTTTCAGCGTGGTGCCTAGTAATCATATAACAGGCAGTTGAAAAATCATTTACAAATCTTTTATGCATCTGAACATGAACAGATGCAGGATTAATGATTGCCAATTGGATTACATCATAATCATAAGGGATTTTTGCATAGAAATCTTTCCAAGAAAATCCCCAATGTGCAACTGTACTAATATCACAATCATCTTCCATCATTAATGCACAAGGAGCATCAGAGGTTTCCAACCAATGCTTCATTGCTTTTAGATGTGAAGTTACACATCCAACTTCACCAGATGACATCATATCTGGGTAACGTCCTTTCAGAATGTCACCAAGATCTTTGTCATCTCTACCATCATAAGCAGAAATTCGTTCATAGTTTTCAATTTCCCAATACTTAAATTGGTCTTCCATAAACTTTGCCCTATCTGGTTTTTCATCCAGATTGATGTAGTAAATTGGTGGAAGATTTTTAAGTTTATATGCTGATTTGTTTTTGTCCATTATTCAGAAAGAACGCTTTCTATAATTTGTTTAAATACTTTGGTTTTTCCAACAAGAGGATCATCTAATCCTCTCCAATTTGAATGCCAGTTAGTTGCTGCGCGATAGTGTAAAAACTTTCCATCCAAATGGAGTTCCATATTATACCCACCAGCATCTTTCTGTAAATCAATATCATTATAATGAGTTGGATACTGAACATCAGTTTCCTTCATTTTGATTCCAGTTTTTTTGAAATACCAGTAGGTCATACCACCAACATCTGTCATATGACCTTCAACAATACCATCAGAAAAGTCAATATTCTTATCTTCAATCTTAGGCATATTAAAGAACATAATACCATTCCACATATAGGTAACGTGCCCTCTTACCTGCGGAAGACCAGCAATAATAGCATCTTCCATATACTCAACAATATTAAACTCATCAATAAGAAACATATCAGAGTCTAGGAAGAATACAACATCTTCATTATGATTCTTACGAATAATATTATTATAAGTCCACTGAACAGTATCTGCACATGCTTGTGCAGGATTCATAGCAGATGCCCTCGGAGGTTTTTTATAATACTTCAACCCATTTTCAAAACAAACAGACTGAAATTCAGATTCAGTAGATTCAATAATCGAATCATCTACAATATGAAACTGATATTCATTCTTCAAAAACTTTTTAAAAAGTCTTTGTTGAAGTTCAACAAAATCAGGTCGGTTAACAACAGAGGTAAAAATATGAATCATAGTTGTGCAGAAAGCCAATCTTCAAGTTTCATTGACGGTTCCCAACCAAAAGTCTTACGAAGTTTTTGATTGTTTGCAAGACTCACTCTCGCTTCACCAGGACGAGGGGCAATATTTAATGTTTCATGATCAAACATTCTTGCAATCTGATTGATCGAATAGTTGTTTCCAGTTCCAACATTATATACCTGTCCAAATGCTTCTGGATCTGGGTTTGAAATTGCTGCCATAATATTTGCCTTCACAACATCACCAACGTAAGTAAAGTCACGACGTTGATTTCCATCACCAACGATTGTTAGAGGTTCTCCTGCTGCCCTCTGACGCATAAAAATACCAATCACGGGAGCATACTGTCCACGCAGAGGTTGACGCTCACCATAAACGTTGAAATAACGGAAGCACACAGTTTGGAGACCAAACAAATCCGTGTACATCTTACACAGTTTCTCACCATTTACCTTAGAAACTGAATATGGATTCAGACAATCATCAGGTTGCGTTTCAATATTCGGAGTTTGATTCAGTCCATATCCAGAAGATGTGGAAGAATACATCACACGCTTTACGCCAGCTTCACGAGCACATTGAAGAACTGTCACAGTACCAACGGAGTTAATACTGACTGCTTCAATTGGGTTTTCGATAGCAGGTTGAATCCGTGCCTCTGCTGCAATATGAAACACATAATCTACTCCATCATAGAGTGGACGTGTGTTTTCATAGTCACGGATATCGTACTTATAGTTTTGTGCCTTATCATTCCAATAAAATTGATCGTGGGCATCAGAATACTCGTTATCAATCACAACAACCTCGTGACCCATTTCAAGTAAACGGTCTACAAGGTTTGAACCAATAAATCCAGCACCACCAGTAACTAGTGATTTAGTCATACAACTCTCTCAGGTAAAAAGTAATTCTTATTATAATTAAAGCACTCCTCAGTAGGATAGCTTGTCAAAGGATTCACAGTACCGTGATATCCACTTGTTTGATAGAAGAATGGATCATCAAATGCGTAAACATTGAACCAACGCTGTATCTCAGCAAATCCAATATCTTGATAATCTTCAATGATATATCCAGCATGATGACATACCCTCTGGCACATTCTAACATATTCATCGGTTAGATACAAGATAGAATGTCCACCAAGCATATTATATGTCCGATACAGATCATCCTTGATATGTTCGTATTGTACATAAGGTCCAGAATGCCCATTCATTCTACCCCAGGATGAAATACCAAGATAAACTGCATCAGCATCATCGGGAACTTCAATCTCAGGGCGAAAGTTTTTGATCATACAATCATCTTCAAACAAAACGAATGGAGGATCAATTTCTTGCAACCCTTTAAAATGAGCAGCAGAGCATCCAGCAACAGGGCAATCTGGGCGAGGAATACCCTCAACACGAATGATAGTCTTGAACCCACACTCTTTGAGAATTTTTTGCATATTCTCATTTTTTTCAGTGTGCTGTTCAAGATTCATATAAACAGCAGGAATTTCTCTAAGATCTAAGTTCATTATGATTCTTTTTTAAAGCAATGATTTTGGGTTCATAAGGATACTCAGGATTATTCATCTGTTCCTCAGCAAAACAATATGAAGGAGTCAAACTAAGGGTAGGAGGATTATCGATCAGGTATCGATTCATTTGAGATTCATCGTGCCAAAGAGCAATAACTCCATTTTCAAGATCTCGATTCACGCGGTCAGCAATAACCTCCGCCATTTCAAGGAATCTCTTGGTTGATCCACCATTGAAACCACCAGCATAATAATTCTCACCTTCTTCACCATATGGAACATATGCTAGAGAATTAGGATTTCTATCATAAGTTCTTTCTTCTTTCTTATGAAAAGATTGATAAGGATGCATTGTGGCAACAAGATCACTTAGAACCTCATCACCAACCTTATCAACCAAACCCATATCAACATCAAAGTAGAAACAATAATCAAACTGAGAAATAAAATCTTTTTCCCTAATAAAGTAATTATACCTTTTCAAAGTTGGCATCGGCCAAGGTTCATGATCAATCTGACAAACTCTTACATTATCAGATGTTTCTACTTCATGATCGGTAAAAAGTAGACAATTAATTTCATGCCCATTAAGAAAATTCTCCTCGATATTATCAAGAAGTCTTTCAACAAACTGAATGTATTTGTTTGTTGCAATAGTCAGAATACAAATTTTCATTTATTTTTAATGTAAAGTGCATCACCCCACTTATACCAAGTTTCTGGCCAATGAGTTTCGACTCTTTCAAATCCATACTCACTTAAAAACTCATCCAATTCTTCAACCATAGGAATTCCTTCATACATTTCCCCACGATTGACTTCACAATACACATAATCAATTTGTTGAAGAGTTTTTTGTCCTCCTCTAAAAACTTCTAGTTCATATCCCTGAACATCAATATTGATGAAATTTGATTCTCCAATATCAAATGTATCAAGAGTATCAACTTCAACTTCTTCAGTTCCATCAAAAGACACATCTGGATGATGTTCCAGATGTTCTTTTGGTTTTAAAATAGAACTACTCTGTGCTTCATTGCTACTTAGATACATCGTAGCAGTTCCTTTCTTACTACCAAGGGCAACCTGATATCCCTGAATGTCAGCGTTTACATTCTGAAGGCGTTGAGAAAGAATGTCAAAGTTTTCAGAAAGTGGTTCAAAAACAGTTATCTTCTGAATACCATTATCAACATACTCTTGAATTTCTTCACCATAGTGAGCACCAATATGAACAACACCTTTAATGTTCATATTATATTTTCTTCGCAGGTTGGTAAAACTTATTAGCATTTTATTTTGAAATTGTTTTAGCGATTTGATTCAGGGTTCCATCCCAAGTCAAGTACTTATCATAGACCATTCTACCATATTCAAGATAATTTTCATACTCACCAGTTTCCAAAAGATGATCAACAATACTTGGAATAGTATCTATACTATTTTCATCGATAAGGATTGCTGCCTTATTCCAATCAATCTCATCAGCAAAAGGTAACCAAAATACATCACTAATATAGATGGGAATAGCATCCATCTGCATAGTTTCATACATTCTGAATGAAGTTGGTCCATACCCTCTTGGGGCAAGTCCAAATACAGAATCATATATAATATCTCTAAATGCCTCAGAAAGACCATTAGAAAGATTTACGGCAAACTTATACCCATCTATTCCTTGCAACTTATCACACATTACTTTACGAATGGGGTGAGTATCATTCCTTCCTGCAAACCCAACTTTGTTCATTCTTGTTTCTTTTGGAGAACCAGGATGAGGATCTGAAAGAAGTGGAATGGGAATATACTCTTGCGTTGGTGCTTTTGGTGACTTAGGAGAATTTGAAGAGGCAAAAACTTTACAGTTATCAATGGAAACTAGTGTTCCATCATCATACTGAACAACGGTAAAAAACTTCTCACCAGGATACTTACTTGGCAATTCATTGACCCAGTTTTGAATCTCTGCAATCTTTTCAGTATCATTTCCCCAATTACTACTACAATGATATTGAGTCCATTGAATAGGAATATAGATGTAATCACTATCAATATCCATTGTAGTGAAGTAAGAAAATGCTCTCTCCTCAATTAAAGGGTTAAGACCTTGATGAGGAGGATATCTAAATGTATTTTTAGGCAACCACTGTTGTGGAGTATCAACAATTCTGATCATAAGTCTAAGATTTTTGTTTTATAAAGATCTGCAGAAAGAGAAGAGTTGGAACCACAAGCATTCCAATAACTAGCACTTCTCAATCTATGATTATAATAAAATTCAGGAACAACTTTAAATTCACCACCATTCATTATCCAGAAGTAAGAAAATGCTAAGACATCTGCGTGGAGTAGTTCTGTTTGTTTATTTTCAAAAGGTTCTTCAATGAGTTTGAGATAAGCATTACGATTGAATACATAATTACCAGTATTTAAAAACCAATCAAACCACTTGGTTCTTTTGATAATTCCATCTTTTGCTTCTTCAATACCCACAATATCATATTTAAATTTGTAGTGTGCTTCATCAGTGTATCCGTTTTCTGCATTATGAAGTAGAAGTTTTTCCGGACAATAACAAATATTTTCTATTGGATCTACAATACCCTGAATGACACTAAGAGTGTTTTCAGTTGGATGATTGTCACTATCAAGAAGGTAAATCCAGTCACAACTAGAATTCTTAACAGCAGTATATTTGTTTCTGAATCCGCCAAGATTTACTTCGTTTCTGAATAATTTAATTTTACTAGTATTAAGATCATCAACCACTTGATTAAGTTTTTGCCATTCCTCTTCTGAGGAACAATCATCATTAACAACGATTTCTTTTACAAAATTATTGTCCAACGCATAATTAACTGCTTCTTTAAAATACTGAGAAGTATTATAAAATGGTATTGCTAATGTAATTTCTTTCATTATTTTAGTAAGTAATTGACAAACTCTTTGGAGGAAATAACCATATTATCATACTGGTCCATTTTTGTAACATCTGTATATCTATTAAATGGAATCCCAAGCACTCTACAAATATCAATATATTGATCACAATATTGATGTGGATTTGGCGGGTATATTTCAATAATATTAGTGTTCTTTGAAGCAAATAATGAAAATACCATTCCACCACTTTGAGGTGCTATTACACACTTTGCATTATTAAAAATTTGAATTTTTTCAGAAACTGTATAATCTTCAAAGTAGATTGCTTTAAATCCTAGTTCTTGAAGGTCTTCTACTAACTCATTCTCATTCAAGATATGCCTCCGTTTAATATTATTATCTCTTCGGTTACCTTCACACAAATGAGACTTGCTTCGACAAATGTAAATATTTTCATACTCACTAGTGTCAAATCCACTGACCCTAGAAAGAAAAAGATCTCTTAAAAATGTATATGTTGTTGGATCAACATGAAATTGACCACTATTGTTTGAAATATTAACTGGTTTAATGGAAGGAATTAAAATAGACTCACCGCCATTGGGGACAATATTAATAAGATCATTTAAAATTTCAAATGTTTCTTTTTGATATGCAGTATAATCTTCTGCATCGAAGCAGACATTAACTTTTGTAGATAGATCAATTTGCTTTAAAGATCCTACCATATAGACAAACCAATGGTAGATAAAATCTTTACCAGCTTCCTCAATTTTATATTTCATTTCCAAATAAAATTCCAATTTTCTAGTTTAGGACATTTTAACATATTTAAAAATTTATTATTACATTCAGGTCCATCACATCTGCGGTGTGGTTCATTTCTAGCATATGCATGAAGATTGATAGTCACGTCCTTCATTCTGTTAATACTTTGCATATGATAAACAAACAACGCTATCGAATTTTCAACTAAATGAATCTCATTAGCATTCTCAATAATTTTTGAAATATTCAAAAAATTATCAGTTAACCGATGTAAATTAATTATTTCACCACTTACATATTTTCTATCTATCATTTCTTCTTCCATCTCACATACCACAGAATAATTTGATGGGAGATCAAGAGATTGGTATAAATTATCCTCAATGTCTAAGTCTCTTTCATAATTAAACTTAGATATTCTTAGATTTGGATCTAAACCTACTTCTGTATAAAAAGAAGATGCATTATCAGTAGAAACGAAAGATTCTATCCCAAACTTATTAATCTTATTGAAATACTTACCATTGTTACCTGGATTAGAATATAATTCCCCAACTCTAACATCAATCACATCACATTCACATCCAGGATCAATAACACCCTCAACTGGAATAATTTTAGAATTATCCCTAAACATATGAGTCGTGAAAGGAACAACGACAGGAGTGTCATGAACTAGATAGACTTCATCATAAAATTCCGAAAGATATCGAATCATTCCATTTGTTGATATCCAATCTCCAAACGCATCATAAACTACAAATACCAAAGTTTTCATAAAAGTGCAGGATAATCAGTGCATATTCCAAAGGGTTTTTCATATCCTGGCATAAAAGTTTCAATATCTTCTTTATTAATTAAAGGAATAATAGTAGTATGATCTATCTTTTGAGTTAGATCGTGCAACCATATTATACCAGTTGATGTATAAACAAAACTATCAGAACTATGGCAAAAAGAATGATATGCCCAACACTCCTTTGCTGCTTCAAGATTTTTACAGTGTAACCATAAGTAGTGTCTACGTTTATCCAACCAATTATGGTCTACTTTATATTGTGGAAAATCATGCCCCAACCAAAGTTCACCATTGATTGAACGAACATCAATCTCAACATGAAATCCGCTCCCAATTGCACAATCAATATAACTTGGACGATTTTCTTTGTCAGGAACAGCACCACGAATGTTTCCTCTATGAGAAATAATAATCACAGTTCTTCAATCCTCAAAGATTTATCTTCAATAAACAAATCATAAAAAGGTTTATTAACTAAAAGTTCGTGGTACTTTGCCCCCCACTCATTCAACTGCCTAGTAGTAAGTTCAGTCCAGTCTTTTTGTTTTCTACTTCCTCTAGCAGTCCAATAAACAATAGTATTCCCTTCATCATAAAGTTTATTAATTTTCTCTATGTTTTCTAGAATAGGTTTTGCTTTTGTATAATCATGAGTTGTTCCAAAGTCAACAGATGTTTCTCTATGACAAATGGTCTCATCAATGTCAACATAAATCACTTTCATTGATACATATTTCTCCGATAATTTTCATTGGGACAAGTATCAACATCGGCAACTTCTTGTTCTGTTAAGAACTTAACTCCACCTAAAAGTTTTGCGCCAATAAAAATATCAGCAGACTTTTCACACATTAGAGTAGAAGCTGCACAATCTTTTTTAGATGCAGATGCTGTGATTATACCATGGTTTTGAAGTAGAATCAACTTTGGAAAGAATCCTTCATGATCTACAAATCTAGATACATGCTTCTCCACTAACTTCAATATTGATTCTCCTGGTGGTGCATAAGGGACAACACAAGACTTTGTACCATTCCTCACGATCTGATCGGGGAACCATCTATGCTCAGCAAAATCATAAAGAACCGATGGCTCAGAACACAAAATTTTAGTTGTATGTGGTGGATGCGTGTGAGCGATAAAATTTACTTCCGGAAAAGTCTTCATAATCCAAGCATGAAAAGAAGTTTCGATACTTGGTTTTTTATGAAGAAGTTCTATCTGTGCTCCATTAGTATTGCATAAGGTCAAATCTTCTTCTGATAATGTATGAAGACTTGTTCCACTTGCCTTAATCAAAAAAGTATTTTCATCTACCCTTACTGAGACATTACCCTCACCACAAATAGTGTAGTCACTGATTTCTCTTGCTAGTTCTAGTATTTCAGACATCTTTAAGAAATGTTGCTAACGTATTTAGATTTACCCTCCAAGGCGAGTTCAGACCCCCAGAAATAGAAAGAGACCCATCGCTTTCAACGGTCTCCTCAATCTTCTCAACAAACTCAGTATCATTAAAATGATAAAGTTGAGTATGACTCATAGAATACTCAAATCGAGTGTTGATATCAAAGAATAAAGGACTATTAATTGAAATGACTTTTGTTTCTGGTGGTGAAAAAATTACGTTACACATACCACCACCGATAGGACCAGCAACATATTTTGCAGAGTTAAACAATCCGATCTTCTCTTTCATCGTCATATTTTCACAGAAGATCTCCTCATATCCATAAGACTTAAAGAGTTCTACAACTTCATCTTCATTTATACAACGGCGGCGTTCGGTGTAGTTTGTACCGATATTTTCAAAGTTATTATGCAACCAAGTTCTACGTGAAATATAAATCTTTTCTGGTCCTTGATAATCACCCTTCATACGATTAATAATATCAAATACTCCTGCATGTGGTGGCGTATTTGAAAGTCCATTATGAGTCAATGAAGATCCAACTACAACAGTATTGTATAAGGTATCTGGGTTAAGAAACACAACATCTTTCTTTCTTATTCCCAAGAGTTCAAGACATTCCCAAACAAAAGGATATAAATCATCTTTGCCTTCTGGTGGACTTACTAAAAGTTTAAGATCTGGATGAATCTCTTTCTCATTGAAGTATGAATAGAGGTAGGGTAGAGTATCATAGATGAAGTGATAATAGTTCGCCATATTATACACAAAGTAGAATACAGGAACCGAACAAAAGTTCTTAAAGTGAAATGGATTATCCACTTCATACGCCATCGTTTCTTCATAAACTGTACCACGCCCAAGAGACATAAACATCTCTTTTGTTGGAAGAATTAATTTATGAGTTTGATGAGAATAAATTAGTGGTTGTGGATAGTGCTTCGATAATCCAGTAAATTGGCAGGAAAAGAAGTATGCAACTTCAATATCCCTGCCATTGTCATCATTTTCTTTTATAAGTCTTGTTCTTCCAGAGTTCCAGTATTCAATTGGTAAAATAGTCTTTTGTATACTCATAAGGATGCCAATCAACTTTATTGAAAAATCTTTGCCAATATTCGTAAGTTTTTAAATCGTTAGGTGTCCCCCAACAAATATAATTATCAATCTCAAAATTCTTGACTTTATATCCCAAATGAATTGCTTCGTTTAACATACTATCAACATAAAATTCACCATTTGTCCTAGTGTTATTCTTGTAAAGAGATTCAAGAGAACGATAAAAAATTTCTTTTGTTCTGAAAAACATAGTTCCAGTGATAGCATATTCATTTACAGGATTTTCTCCCATAAACTTTTTCACATCAACACGAGTTACATTACCATCACCATCACAGTTCACCCAAGAATATGCATTTGGTTGTAAGTGACTTGTATAGTTGTTACGATAAGTCCATACAATTATATCATTATTTTCATCATTCACCAAATCCAAAAACTTATCTGCATCATAAAAAACTCCATTATCGCAGGCAGAGATAAGAATAGAGTTATCTGGATCACATTGATTTACAATCTTTTCGGTTGTACATGCCTGCCCTTCAAGAACTTCATCAATCCATACAATATTTTCTCCTGGTGCTTGATACCCTTTCAAACAAGCATAGATAATCTCGTCAGTTTTGGGGAGGCATCTAACTGCCTGCTCAACCATATTTTTACCATTAACTTTGATGAATGGTTTTGGTTCAGTATATCCTTCCTTAGAAAATCTACTACCAGCACCCGCCATTGGAAGAGCAAGAGTGCAGTTTTCAAGTCGTACTTCTTTCTGACCTTCTAGTGCTTTGCGATAATAATTAGACCAACTAGTATAAACATCTAGATCAAAAGGAGTTCCCCACTGCAACATGTAGGGGATTCCATATACAGTATTATATAACCCATCCCTTACCATTAAATTATAAATTAAACTTACATAATATTCACCATTAATATTGATATCTTCATCCATCAACTGCTTAAAATATTTCTTAACATAACTACCCTTTCTAAAATAGTAATTACCAGCAGAGGCAAACTCAGACATCTTATCATCTGTAAATGGTTGCTTCTCCCTAACTTCTAATATTTTTTCATCTGGTCCACTATCATCAGTACGACAGAAAGCGTAGTTATCACTACCTAACATATGGGGATGAAATCCAGTGTAACAAATTACACACCCATCACACTCTACAGTATTCAAGTATTCCCTAAAATGCCTATAATCCCAATAAATTGAAAAATCACAATAATTGACAATAACCTCTTCATCATCATCAATTAAATGATCAAACTCTGATACAGAATATACTGGACCTTTTTTATGGCAAGGAATAGTGACTATTTCCTTCTTATCTACGAGTTTATCTAATACTTCAATAATGTCAGTTTCTTTCTTATGTTTATCATTAATAATAAAAACAAAGTCACTATCTTCTGGATATAGGTTGACTATATGCTCTATGACTTTCTTTCCATCTACTTCAATAAGATATTTTGGAATATCATACCCAGCAGCAGCAAACCTACTGCTCATACCAGACATTGGAATAACGACTTTCATACCTAAACTTTTTTTAGTATTTATTGGTGCCTGGAAGGATCGATAGTATATGGTTTATCAAAATATTCTACTCTTAGAACCTTATCATATACATTCTGAGTCACAGATGGTTCAAAATTACAAGGATATCTACCTTTAAACAACTCCAACATCTCCATACAAAAATTATAAGTTTCAGTGTATGCAAGCATAGAATTTCTATTACCATATACAATAGCATCAGAAACCCAAGGAACATCCTTACCATATCCAAGAGGTTCACGAACAACAATAGGTGCAGTATAATTGCACCAAGGAATTACAGAAAATATTTTGTAAGAATCTGTTATATTAATTTCTGGTAGAGATGAAGTTATAATATCAGAACGATATTTAATATAAGCATCATATTCAAACCCATTAGCATCAGCATACTTAGTCGCCATATCAAATGCATTTCTATCATTAAAAAACATTGACATTGGATTATATGGTTTTGGTTCTGAAAGATTTGTGTTGATGTTTATAAAAATATCTTCAAATCTTTTTGGAAATGTGTATGGATTGATATATAAACCCTTCAACCAAGTAGATAAATTTGTCCTTGCAATGTCATAATATTCAGAATCAATATCATTGATAGAGCAAAATAAATCAACCTCATACTTAGAATTTTGTAGTAGAGGGAGAAGACAAGATTGATAACACTTTAATCTTCCAGAAATTAATAATGCAACCTTCATATTACAATCCACTCAGGAAGATATAGGTCACTCAAATTCTTTGATGCATCTGCTCCACCAAACCAAACACTTGGAGAAACTGTCTTTTTACTATTTGCCAACCAAGCACCCCACCAAGAGAATGATGAATTAGCAATAATATGATACTGGCACAAAGACATCAAACACAAATCGACACCTGTACTATTACCTTCTGCAAAAATAAAACGATCACCTTGGAATAATTCTTGCTCTTTACACCAATCAATACCATCAGAAAAAATCATCACGGGAATATCAGTTGGCATATGTGTCAGACCTTCTACATAATATTCCAATGACTGAACAGGATGATGAGGATATTTTAGATAATCACCTCTACGAAGATGAATTGCAATAACTTCCGTATCTCCAAAGTTTGATTTAAATGCTTCCTCGGTTGGTTCCCGAATTTCATCAGCAAATGTAAATGCCTCACGTATCTGCTTTTCAATATGTTTGAAATATTTTTCAGTCTGAAAATAACCATATAGACTAATGTTATCTGGACAGTTATTCCAAAGGTTTTCATCTAACTCAAAACCAGATTCCATAATCTTAGGAAAATTAGTAACATACTTTGGTGCTTCCGGAATCTTGAAGCACTCAAACATTGTAATATCTGAGTTTACACAATTAATATCTCTGGTTGCTACGACTGCTCTTGGTGGTAAACAATACTCATATCCATGTCTTTGAGCAAGACCACGCAGAGCAGTATATTGAAACATCTGGTTTCCAAGTCTACCCAGATTTCCTAGATCATCATTTGCAAGCATTTTCTTTATACCATTGATAAGTTGATTCAATACCTTCACGAAGAGAAATTTTTGATTCCCATCCAAGTGCTTTGATTCTATCCACGTTCATCACCTTGCGGGGAGTTCCATTTGGTTTGGTAAAATCCCAGTTGATATCACGATCATAACCAACAACATCAGCAATAATATTTGCAAGTTCCCAAATTCTAACATCCTCACCCGTGCCAACATTAATATGTCCTGCATCTTCATACTTTTGCATACAAACGTAACACGCCTCAGCAAGATCATCAACATGCAAAAACTCGCGCATTGCAGAACCATCACCCCAGAGTTTTACTTCCCAATACTTACTATGATCCAAAGCAGCGTGGAACTTTGCAATCATTGCAGGAAGAACGTGTGAGGTTTCCAGATCAAAGTTATCATTCGGACCATAAAGATTCGTAGGCATCAGAGAGATGGCATTGAACCCATACTGTTGCCGATATGCTTGACACATCATAATGCCAGCGATCTTTGCAATCGCATAGGCATCATTCGTTGGTTCCAAAGGACCAGTCATCAACTGATCTTCTGTGATTGGTTGAGTTGCAAACTTAGGATAGATGCAAGAAGAACCAAGGAACAGTAGTTTCTTCACACCAAAGTTATAGGACTGCTGTATAAGATTGGTTTGAATCTGTAAGTTTTCAGTCAGAAACTCTGCTTTATGATTATTGTTTGCCATAATGCCACCAACTTTTGCAGCAGCAACAAAAACATATTCAGGTTCTTCCGAACAGAAGTACCTTTCCGTTTCATCTTGATTGGTAAAATCTACATCATCACGAGTTCCCTTGATGATATTAGTATATCCTTTACTTTCAAGATTTCTTACGATTGCAGATCCAACCATTCCATTGGCACCAGCAACTAATACTCTAGAATCACTGTCCATAAATGCACATATCCTCAACAAGTTGTTTAAAAGAAATCTTAGGTTCCCAACCTAGTTTTTCCTTTGCCTTTGTGGCATCACCTAATAAAGTCTCTACTTCAGCAGGTCGAAAATATTTAGGGTTGACTCGAATAACCGTTTTACCAGTATTCTTATCAATACCAACTTCATCTAGTCCTTCACCTTCCCATACAATTTTCATACCAAAATATGGTGCTGCTTCTTCTACAAACTCACGCACAGAGTATTGAACACCTGTGGCGATTACATAGTCATCTGGTTCATCTTGTTGAAGCATCAACCACATTGCTTCTACAAAGTCTTTTGCGTGTCCCCAATCACGTTTTGCATTTAGATTACCAAGTTCCAAAACATCTTGTAATCCAACAGAAATTTTAGAGAGTGCCTGTGTGATCTTACGAGTTACAAAAGTTTCACCACGTCTTGGAGATTCGTGATTGAATAGGATACCTGTACAAGCATACATTCCATATGCTTCACGATAGTTCTTAGTAATCCAATAACCGTAGATCTTTGCTACCCCATAAGGAGAACGGGGATAAAAAGGAGTAGTTTCACGTTGAGGAGTTTCTTGTACAAGACCATAAAGTTCGCTTGTAGACGCTTGATAAATACGGACACGATCTTCCATCCCCAAAAGACGCACCGCTTCAAGAATACGAAGAGTTCCCACACCATCGACATCAGCAGTGTATTCAGGCATTTCAAAGGATACTTTGACATGACTCTGAGCACCAAGATTATAAATTTCATCGGGTTTTACTTTTTGAATAATTCTTACAAGATTGGTAGAATCAGTAAGGTCACCGTAATGGAGATTAATAGAATCATAGATGTGGTCAATACGATGAGTATTAATAAGGGATGCTCGTCGGACAATGCCATGAACTTGATAACCTTTTTCAAGTAATAATTCTGCGAGATACGACCCATCTTGACCTGTAATGCCAGTAATTAATGCAACCTTCATAAAGGAAAATACTTTTTATCATTATACTAAAAAAGGAGAGTTTATGCAACTCTCCCACTAGGTCTTTCATGCACGCCACCAATTCTTTAACTGGAAATTGGAAACCAGGCGGGAGAGAGTCCCATCCGCACCACCAATCCTTGAGAGAGATTGGAAACTCATAACAGGGTCATTTTGACTCCACCACTTGGTTTTACGAAACCAAGAAAAGTTGGGTTAACTTTGATATCTCGGTAATACCAAAGAATGTGATTAGAAATAACACATCCCAGAGTTTGAGTTTGATAGCAAAAGGAATACCGAGTAGTCCTCCAATAAACTTAATGATCAAACCGTTTTTAAAATCTCCCCATAACATGATTTGATAACCAAGTAAGAGGAGAAAGTTGCCAATGTATCTCAGGATACTTGTTTTAGACATAAGGGGGATTCATCACCGACCAGTGCTGTTATAGACCATCCGTGTCTTCTTCATCGTCTCTTACATAACAAGGAACTCTATCTGGATCTAACCATTTAGCATACTCAATGTCTTCCATAGCGGTAGAACATTGAAGAACGTTATCAAAAAGATAGATATCGTTCCAGCGTTTGGTATAGTAGTTTTGCTTTTGCATACGATAATCGGGTTTGCCGTTTATCTCAAGAATACCTGTCTCAACAAAGCGGTATCCTTCACGTTCCAGGAGAACCTTGCTCATGCTTCAACTACTTCAAGATCACTGGCGACATACTCCATAAGCATTTCGTAGTCGTCAAGGGGGTCTCCCGAAAACACGACACCTTCATTTTCATAAAAGCGACGGACCTTTTTATAAAGTTTCGGACTCTTTACATCAAGGTAGAATTCCCCGTTAGCAGCAGAGCGAAGAGTGCTAACATCCTTTTTGAATTTTTGAATCAGAGACATTGTTTTGAATTGTTGCCTTAGTATTATAAGGTTTGTTGAGTGTTTAGTCAAGTGTGCCAGTGAAGAAACTGGCGATCGGAGTGACAGGGATCGAACCTGCGACTTTCTCATCCCAAATGAGACGCGCTACCTCTGCGCTACACTCCGAAGTACCGTTATTTATTTCGGTGTATAAGCATTATACCCATAATGGGAGCGATTGTCAAGCCCGCTCCGCAAAGTCCTAACCAGATCGGGCTTGCTGCAAGTGTTTCCACAATATGAAAAATCATCTTCCTCTCCAATTCTTATATTCATAGTAGAAGTATTGATCTACTTCATTTAAACCTGATAGAGGGGCATCTACACCCCACTCAGACCATTCTATACAAAACTGTTTAATATCGTGGTTATGGGATACACTATGTCCGTGCATCCTCACAAAAGAGGACATAGCAAACTGATACTTTTTATTGTGGATAGGCATTGTGAAGTCCCCAATTTATAAAAATTGAAATGACACTAAAAATACAAATTGCTTTGAAAATTGTGTTACTCATCTTCTTCGTCCTCATAAGTAGATGGTTCTTCAAATAATTCTTCTATCTTCTGTTGTAAAACTATTCTTTGCAATTCTTGTAAATCTTTTTCTGTTAAAGATACCATTAGTTTAATGTAATTTTAAGAAAAGGAAGTAGTGGTGGAATCACACCTACAAGTCTCAAAAGTCCCTCAGCAAATAAAGCAAGAACCACCCAACCGACGCACATACTAATGATAGAAGCATTACGGTTGTGTCTTCTGATAGCAGCATCAATCATCTCCTGCACTTCTGTGCGAGTTACATAATCATCATCAAAAGGTTCCATCATTTCTCATCTCCAAGAAACTTTGCAAGGGGATCTTTTCGGGTTTTGGTTATTTCAACTGCTCTCTTATAGAACATATTATCGGTGTTCCCAGAGGCTTCAAAAGTCTCCTTGATCTTCACCCAATTCTCGTAGGTGCGCTGATCCATAGGGTTAAAGTTGAATACTACTAGTTATGCTAGTGAGTATTTCCACCCTGTCAAGTTTGTGTTGATACAAAAATATAGATTAAAAAAATCTAAAATTTTGTAATATTTGTAACGGAGAGAACAGGAATCGAACCTGCGAAGCTTTTAAACCCAGCCGCTTTCAAGGCGGTGTCCTCGACCAACCGGACTCTCTCCAAAATAAGTCCTCAACGGACTTCAAAATCTAAACGCCTTACTTTACGTTGGCGTCTTGCTTCCTGAAAAGCAAGGTCTTCGTTTGAGAGAACACCAGATTTTGATTTGTTATGATAAGAGTTTAGCATAACAACCTTAGATAAGTCAAGTGCCGAAATCTTATCTCCACGAATAGTTGCCATATTTGGACAACCACAGCAAACAGTTTTAGTAGGATGCCCCTCTAACTCTTTGCCACAGGAGCGGCATCTGATTCTTAAATTTTCCATTGTATTATAAGATAATTATTTTTCAGTAAATGAGCGAAGCATCCAAATAAATTTACCATGTGCTTCATTTAAATCATCAAGAAGATTAATAGTACCTCTTGACTTTTGGTTTTCTGCTTCTACTGCGGCAGAAGAAAGCATTTCAACAATCTTTTTATGATCTTCAAGAAGATCACTAATCATTTCCATTTCAGAAATATTAGATTTTGCTTCCGAAACTCCAGATACTTCTACAACTCTAGATAAAGAACTAATTGGCTTAATACGAAGAAATCGCATATGCTCAGAAATTCTATCAACCTCTTCTTGAATAGCAGTATACTGCCCACCAAACAAATCGTGAATCTGCTTAAAATCAGGTCCTACAACATGCCAATGGTAAACCCAAGTCTTTTGAAACAGAAGAAAAAGACTTGCTTGGGTATCAGAGAGTGATTTATAAAGTTTTTCCATTATACTTCTGTTTTTTTGAAGTATTTATAAGTGGGCAATATCGGATTCGAACCAATGACCGTCTGCGTGTAAAGCAGCTGCGCTACCGCTGCGCCAATCGCCCAATAAAGTCAATATTGACTCATCATATATTCTACCGTATTTGCTACGTCATTCATAGCATCTCGTAGATTTTCTCTTTGACCCGATTCTTGTTTAATGATTGGGCGATGATCTTCAGTTAGGGTCCAACGCCACTGATTCATTTCATTACAATACCAAAGATTAATTTTCATTCTTGAAATATTCCAGTTTTACCCAATTAAGAAGTGCATAAACTTCTGTGATTTCTGACTTATAGTTTAGGTAGTCAGTATCATCAAACATTTTTTCCCTTTCAAAGAATTCGATTTCACTTGAAAGAAAATTAACATAATGATTAAAGACAGTTATAGTAACTTCTCTATCGCGTTGGGAAATAAGAGACATAAAACTCCTAACTCGTTATCTATAATACATTAAAAAGGGGGGTTTTGTCAACCCCCATATGTATATCAGTTACCGATTCTGTTCACAGCAATACGTGCTTTATTGAGAATACTGCCCGAAAGGGGAACATAACCCAAATCATCAGCAATCATTTGTGCATTAGAACTCAGTGCATAATTCAAAGCAGCACGAATATCATTTGTCTTGGCACCATTTCCAGTCTTATATGCAAGGATCCAAGTCAGAGTAGAAATAGGATATGCATTAGTACCAGATGGGTTAGGATTTTCTCCTGCAAGATTAGCATCCAGAGTAATACCATTCAGAGCGGCCGCACCAGTCACAGCAGAAGGTCCGACAAACTTACCTGCTTTGTTTTGAAGAACTGCTGCTTGAAGTTTGTTAGGGCGAACAAAACCAGTATTCACATAACCAATCGCACCAGGAGTGTTTTTGATAGTTCCAGAAACACCTTCGTTTCCTTTTGCACCTACACCAACAGGCCACTTAATTGCCTTACCCACACCAGGTTTCCAACCACCAAAAGCATCCAAAGAGTTAGTGAAGGCAAAGGTAGTACCAGAACCATCAGAACGATGAACAACATTCATAGGTCCAGCAGCGCAACCAACTTGATTCCAATCTTTAATGCGACCAGAGAAAATATCAACAGTTTGCTTTTGAGTCAGTTTCAGTTTGCAACCTGATTTATTATAGGCAATGGCAATCGTTCCACCTACCATAGGAATTTGAACGACACCACGCTTCACTTGCTTTGCTTCCGATGCTTTGATGGGTTCATCACTTGCTCCGAAGTCAACTGTGCCCGCAATGAATTGACGAACACCAGCACCAGAACCAACGGACTGATAATTAACCCTACTCCCAGAAGTTCGTGCATAATCTTGGAACCATCGTTGATAAATTG
>Ga0315909_10000097_pt1 | contig 110955 bp, 104 predicted proteins | sample LakEriMetagenome_11_FD_203527 | JGI IMG/M metagenome (GOLD analysis project Ga0315909, IMG submission 203527) | Freshwater fungal communities from buoy surface, Lake Erie, Ohio, United States - Buoy 2 MA125 | ecosystem: Environmental > Aquatic > Freshwater > Lake | place: USA: Lake Erie, Ohio... | reverse complement strand
GGAGCATTTAACGGAACTTCAAAAGTGATGGTTCCGTTTTCAATTCCTGAATTTGTTATACCCTTTGTATAATTTAATGCGGATGATGATACAGCGGTAAAATCAACAAATTCCCAGTCGTCGGTATTTTCATCAATGGTACTACCGTCGTTGCCGGTTATATTATTTTTTGCTTTCCATAATTTGCTATCAAAGACAACTAATTGTCCTTTAGAATATTGAAAATCAGGATTGTAAAGTAATGTGCCTGTATCAATTGTAGTTCTAAATAATAAAGGATTTCCCGGAACATTAACCTGAAACTTATATGTTTGTCCTCGATATAATGTTAAGGTTGGATTATTTGTTAGTCCGTCAGGAGTGAAGATATAAACGCTGCCCACACCGAGACCTACTCGATAGGTGCTAGTAATATTTTGAGCTTGGCCTAGAATCTTGATAGGGGGCGGTCCGTCTGGTGCCCAATAGTATTCTCTATAGTTTACAAACTTATCCCAATCTATAGGCGGTGACCAAGTATAATGTTCCTGAGCTGTAATTAGATCATCTCGCTCTTCACTATTATTAAAAAACTTTAATTGATTTTTAAAGTCTAGATAATCATAGAAATTTTTAATTTTGCCATCTGTTTCTACAACAACGCCGGGCTCTAATTGATACCGACTGCGCAAAGTTTGATCTGTGTCTAGATAGATCTCATTAGGTTTGTACGTTTTCCCGTATCTTTTGCCAATGTATCCTACTTTCTTTTCTAAGACACCCGGTTGAACCAACGGGTCTAGAGCTCCTGCAAGAAACTTTGAGTTTGCTTCAGTTTGAAAAATCTGAGGCAAGAGATCTAATGTCTTTCTTATAGGAAGTTGACTATCTGGAAAAAATTTATCTGCCATTTTTAATTTGTACTCGATATGATTTCATCAGAAGAAATTCTAAGTTCGGATGCTGAAAGAGAGGAAACGATTTCTATATCGTCCACTGTTGCTCCGCTGACAAAAATTTCATCTACTCTGCTTTGTATCTCAAATAAACTACCAAACGATTGTGTTAGCTGTCTTGGAAGAATAGCAATATTACTAATATTAGGAGAAACAGTATTAACAATATAAGTTATCAGTTCGCTAACATAAAATTTATCTCCAAAATCCCAATTATTAATATCAAAAAATTCATTTATTGAATTAATAATCCTAACTTTTAAATCGTTATCATTGATTAATCTGTTGGTATTTTTTACCACTTTAAATTTTGCCTGCAACTTTACGTCTGCCGTAGGCCCAAAAAGAACTTTATAAGTTACAGGATGATATATAATTTCGTCACTAATAGATTTTATCAAATCTAAATTAGAACCAAAACTTATTCTCAGACTATCACTATTTGGTGCTTCGGGTTCAGTTCCAACTCCTGCTAGATAATTTCTAAAAGCGGTATTATAACTTCTTGTTAATAGGTATACATCTATAATATTACTAGAACTTGGATCAATTCTTCGATCAACGTTGGCATTGTGTACGTACTGAAATTTCAATCCGGCACGACCAATATTTGCTTGATAGGTACTTTCTAATATCAATGTATTTGTTGTTCTATCTACTCGCTTTATAACATTTTCATCGCTGTTATAAAAATATATTAAATCTCCGTTATTATAATTGTTAACGTTTACTAGACTTTCTTTCTGAACAATAGTAATATGATTATCACTGTTATCTACATATTCTTTTATTGTATTTCCTGCAATATCTGTAGATTGTTTAAAAAACAAATAATTGAGAGCTAGATCAGTTCCCACAATCTGTTCAAATGCTTCAGGATTATCAATTACTCCGTCGTCATCGGTATCAGAAAACGCTATTTTTAGTTCGTTGGTACTTTGGTATCCGTCATCGTATTTTATCGTATCACTAATTTCAAAGATAATGTCTTGTTTTAACGGACCTAATAAATTACTATCAGGATTTATACTTAACACATTAACTTGATCTTTTATTACGTTGCCTGTTTTACTGTCATAAGTTTTTTGCGCTGAATCAAAATAAAATCTGTTTTCTTCAAGGCTTCCAAATATATAATCAAGTCCACGAATTCTTACAAAATATTCGTCTGCTTCTTTAATGAATGCAATAATCCAAGACGAATCTAAACTGCTGTTAGACGTGTCTCCCGATTTACCAAGATTAAAATTATCTAATAAATTTAAATTGGCAGAGGTAATTAACTTCCATGACGATTCAATTATAGAATACCTTAATCCAAAATTTAAATTTGAAAATAACAAATTTGTCATTTCTAATTCTAATCCCGCAGTTAAATTTGAAACAAATTTTGGAATAATTCTAGTTGCAATTGCACCTGTAGGAATCACATCACTGAACTGAACTGGACCTAATCCTGTACTCAATACACCTCTACCGGCATTAGTACCATCTCCAACTACTTTAATAATCTTAGTCCATAATAAATTAGTTTGTTCTGGATCAGAGGCGTTGGTATCTACTAGTTTGCCTCTTTTAAAAGATTTACCTTCTGGGGCTGTGAATTTAATCAATGCTTCAGAATTTGCATATTTTAATGTACTTGTGGTATATGTTCCCACTTTTAAAATTGTAGAATCTATACTATTGTAAAAATAACCTGTAGAACTATTAACGTCGGTAGTTAGTTGAGTCCATCTGTAATTAATATCTGTAAACAAAATTTTATCAAACTTAGTTAGATAAAAATTATAGATATCTGTTGCGGTAAAAATTGGTTCAATGCTATTTTTAATAAAATTAATAATATCGATTCTATTAGAATACTTAAAGGCCAGTGATCTTTCTATTTCATCTTTGTAGATAAGGCCGTCTGAAGCAAAAACATTAACATTTGAATATTTTCCGCTGGCATCAATTAGATCAAAGTTTCTGCTTATTCCGCTTGAAACTCGATTGATAGCTTTTACTTTTAATATATTTTGTGAGGAAGAAAGTGGTGCAAGATTATAATCTTCACCGGTAATCATTCTATTTTGTGTGTAATATTGTGCTGGTGCGTTTTGTCTAATTGATGCTACTGACTCTGAGGCCGACGACGAACTCACTGTATATTTTAAACTCAAAGTTATTGTTAGTGTATGTCTTACTCCAGACTTATTAATATAAGGAACAGCTATACTAATTCCTCGCATTTCGCTAGGCGCAATTTGATAAACTAGGCCATTGCTAATCCTGTAATAGACTCTAAATGCACCAGAGGGCAAATTTCCGTAAACACCATCGGAGAATGCTAGGTCAACTCTGTCATTTTCTTTAGTGATTACCGAATATATATTTCTAATGTTGGATTCAATACTGTTATAAGAAATATTGTTTCCTATCAAAGACGATACCTTAGTCCATTCATTTAACTGTGCGCCTAATGAGTTTAATGAGTACAGCCAAATATCGTCATTATTGATATTGTTACTATCGATGGCTATTAATTCGTTAGTTGTAGGTACATCTATTGAAAAATCTGCAAGTTCTAAACTGCCTTGTTTAAACATTAAGAAAAATCCAGTGTTTGAACTAGTGCCGCCTTTTCCATCATTCCTATATACAAATCCTAGTTGATTACCAGGTACTGGTGGTTCTTCATACAATTCTTCTTTGCCTTTGAACCCTGTACTAACTAATTCAAACGTCATACTTCTTCCAGCAACGATCTTTGTAAATGTAAAGATTGGCACATCGGTTGATGCTGTTCTAAATCTATATTGGTCTGTAGCAATGTCGTCAATTACAGATGTGCCTTGACTACGACCAAACACTGTATTATCAGCCATTGATGCATTTAATACAGTGATAAATTGTTCAGCCCAGTTAGAATTAGTAGGGTCATTCCACACAATAGTCTGTTGAGCAAGATTTTTTCCGTTGTTGTCTAGAACCGATTCGGTAGTGCTTACAGTATCAAACTTCAATAACCCTTTAGATGCGATATTTCTTTTGGCATTATAACTAAGCATTTTTGCAAGACGTAGAACACTTTCTTTGCGTTCGGCTAATTCAATAAAGTTTTCTCTACTGGCTAGGTCTATACGAAAAGCAAGACTTTGTCCTAAAAATGCAATTGCATCAATTAGTGCTAGATATTCAGAACTTTCAATGTAGTCGTTAAAATCTTCAGGATAGTTTTCACGGAAATAGGCAATAATAACTCTACGAAGATTTTCAAAGTCGTAGCTTTTGAAGTCAGCACTTTTGAAAGTCTGATAGATTCTAGTCCAATCTTCATTTAAGATTAAGTTATTTTGTCTAGAGGTTGTGGTCATATTTTTCTATCCTATCGTGTATTTAACTAAAAAATAAAGTGGTCAGTTTATAAGTTTATTTTCTCTATCGAAGTTAAAGGACATGCGTTCGTTGATGTTAAAAGGAATATATGTTATATCTGCTTCTATTCTAATTCCCATATCAGTGCTGTCAATTAACACTCCGTTGATAGCAATCCTAGGATCGTAGTTAATAATTTGTTCAACATCTTCTGTAATTAATTTTTTTACTTCTTCTGTGAATTGTTCAAATAACAAATCCCAAATAACTGTTCCAAAGTCTGGATTCATTAATTTCTCACCTTTACGAATATAAAAATGATTGATAATGTCCTGTTTTACTAAAGCAATATCGTTGAGTTTAAAAGATGATTTTGATTCTTGAGAACTAAATCCTTTATAGGTAAATGCAGAAGTATTGGCGTTTCCAGCACTAGCAGTCATCGACGCTACTGATTTTTTATTATATATTTTTGCCATTTTTATGTTTCCCTATCAGTGTTGGTTGGCGTTAATTGTTTTGGAGCTTGGTTTTCATGCAATGTCCACGGTTCGTGCATTGGTATCCGTTTCATTATACTTGTTGCAGTTCCTGTTTGATATCGTTTTTTATTGCCCCACTGTCCGCTAGAACTAGTTTTAGGATTAACGTGTGTTTTCAGTGGCGAGGCAGGTGCTGCTGCTACTGCTAGTCCGGAATTTAAATTAATATTACCGCCGTCAATATTGGTACCTGATGATTTAATGTTAGTTGCTCCGCCTGAAGATAACTTGGTACCCGATCCGGACACTAGATCAAATCCAGCTCCTACAGTAATTTTACCGTCAGCGGCAGCAATTATATTCACGCTTCCAACTGATTCTAATTGCATTTTTCCACCGGCAGCTTTTATGTTAACATTTCTACCTGCTTCAAAATTAATGTCTCTGTCGGCTCTAAAATTTAAATCGTTTTCAGTATGGATGGAGATGCTGTCTTCGGCATAGATGTCAATTTTACCGTTGCTGGTTAATTCTATCCATGTAGTACCTTTAGAATTTCCAATGTAGATCAAATCTTCACTATTGTGCATCAACAGTTGATGTCCAGTACGTGTTCGTATTCTAACATATTCGTTGTAAGGAATATCGACGTTGCCTTTTTCTTTCTTGCTAACATCAGCATATGACACAGGGCCTTCGCCTGCAGGCGTTTTTCTAATATATCGATCGTCGCCGTCATCCATTACTAGGGTAGTCCCACCTAGTCTACTTGCAGGTAATTGCACAGGACTTTTGCTTTGAGAGCTACCAATAAATTGTTTCTTAGCATTTGTGCTGCGGTCAAACGGTCCGGGGGTGCTGATACCAAACACTGAATTAGGAATCATACGTCTACTACTAGAAGTAGTAACTCCGCGGACATCATCTTCTAAGAGGCCCTGTTTAAGAAATCTATCAGCAATAGGATGTATGGCTTTTTTAATTTTTTCAGTATTGGTGCCTTTTTCAAGCGTGTTTGCTTTCCTGTTCATTTCCGCTACAGGTAACGGTTGTGTTGTATCGTATTTCTTTTTTTGTTCAGGCGTTGCTGCAAACTCAGATGCTCCGCTAATTGCCGGCATCATTTGATTCATAAATCTACTAGGAATACATCCTATAAAGTATCCTTCTGATACTTCACCATTGATAAAAGCCACTAAAACTGTAGTTCCTATTTCCACTGTAGGAAACCACATGCCATAGGCCTGTTGAGTATCGTGAAAATCAGTTAAATTAAGACCCATGTTTTCATAGGCAGTAATACCATAAAAAGGGCTAGCGTACTTTACCGGATATGATTGTCCAGTGTCTCCAATGTCATTTCCGTTTTCTCTAAGCAAGGTAACTTCTAATCCGCACATGAACGATGGATCTAAGTAGCTTACAACTTTAGCCAACAAAATGCCAACAGGTAATTTTTTGCCTCCTGGCCTTTCTGGTGAACGTTTTTCTTGTGCCATGTTATGTCCTTGTTAACTACTTGTTTTTATGTTTGTCATTATATTTTAATGCGGGCTAATGCTGCCGCACCTACATTATTACCAACAGTTGCTGATATGTTTTGTGCTTGTTCTTCGCTTTGACCAGAGGCACGTGCCTGTAGATAAGCTGATACTCTAGCTTCTTGTTGCTCGGCTCTAAGGTCAATGTTAATAGTTCTTCCTGTTCCGGCAGCGGCAGCTTCTTCTCCGGGAATGCCTACACCTGTTGCTGCACTTGTTGAATTACCGCCGGCGGCATTTGCTCTCATAGCTGCTCCTAGGTCTGCATCTTCTTGATCAGCTGCATTATCAAACACACTAGTTTTAGGTTTCTCTTCTTTTGTTGTATCGTACATAACACTGTTTTCTCCAGCAATCTTAACTTGACCTTCATAATCAATAGACTGAAAAGGTTGACGGGCTAAGTCTAATGTTTGTGTAAATACCCCTCCTGAGAATTTATTCTCTACGGATTTCACTTTATAGATACCACTAAACGGTGTAGGTTTGCCGCTGTTGGGAAAATTGTATAGGCCGCCTTTTCCGGTAGTTCCTAAGTTGGGCTCAACTGGATTACGCCATGTAATATAGATAAAAATTTCACTGCCTTCCCAATTCATTGCACCGTCTGCTTTTATTTGACTGTTAGGTCCATATTCTGCAAGATAATTCGAGTTAATTCCGCTGTCCGATAAAAAGTAAAGATCACCCAATATATCCATTTTTACATCTATCATATCCATAGATCTAGTAAACGATTGGTTAAAGTTATCGGCTACCATTTGCTCAACTGTCTTCTCTCCAGTAGCTGAAGCAAACGATAACAACGGATGCGGCTTCACTGGTGCTGAGCCATTTACAGAAGTCGCACTAGTAGGAGCATCGCCTTCTTTTATTTCTGCCTTAGAAGTTTTTTCATCATTGGTATTCTGTTGATCCTTGTTGGCAATTTTATCATTATTTTGTAAAGGTGTTGGAGAAATAGCTGTGAAAAACTGTCCATTAAATTGTAAATCAAATTTTAAAATATTGTTGTTCTGGCCTGTATACAAATAGTCATAGCGTTTAGCTATGATTTGTTGTAATTTTGCTTCACCAGCAGTAGCACTAGTTGAATTTGAAAACACTGCTGCACTGACTTTGAAGGGTACAACTCTATAGATGTATTTTTTTGCTCTTACATTACGCTTAGAATCAAAATCTAAAAGTTGAATTTGCACATCAATTCTGAACCAATCAACTTCGCCGTCTTTGATATTTTCTCCTTTAACCGCTTTAACACAATACTCCGAAGAAAGTAGCACTCGAACAATGGCTTCTGTAATTTTTGTACCTTGAGGAAAATTTACAGCTCTCTGTTTAGGATCAATAGTCATGTTGTCTCTTACTATATTTCCCTGCTCGTCAACTACATCCCCTGCCAATTTAAAATTATAATTACCGCCAGATGTTTCTGAAAATCCCATACTGGCTTTTCCGATGGCTCCAAATCCAAACGATTCGGCTTGTGATTCTCGTCTAGCAGTGTCAATCTTTTGAGTTTTTTGAGCCTTAGGGTCGGCCATGGCTTTTAACACTTCGGTAGAAGTTCCGCCATCTAAGCCAACCTTATCACTTTCGTTAAAAGGAAATACTACCTCGTAAAGGTCTGGATAAATTGCCTGCCCATCTGCTACTCTTTGTAATTGTATTTTATTAAGTTCACTGCATATACTCTGAGGTCCAGAAATCAACACCTCGCTAACTGTCATGCCTGTAGCATTCATGTCATTAGGAAACACATTAACAAGATCACTAAATCCAGTATGGTGCATGGGAGAAGCTTCTACGTTGTATCTGCTGCCTGCTTCGTCAACTTTAAATTCAATCTTAGTAATCTTAATTGTAAAATATTTTGTTAATTCATCTTTTCCTGCATACATAGACCCGTCATCTTTAGATCCCTTTATTTCAAGTTTAAGAAGGTATGGACAATCATTTAGATAGGTAGGGTATCCTGCATTTATAGCTGCCGCTTGTAGACTTTGTAGGAATAAACCTAGTGAATAAGGTTCGAATACTTCAAACTTAAATCCAGTGACGTTGGTATTTCCAGCATTAGCAGTACCGCCAAGAGACGTAGCCATTGTGACATTGTCAATATAATACTCCGGAGCTCCGTAGGCTGTGTTTACTCGTTGTTTATCCTGTCGTCCACCAGACGAAATTACAATATTCTGTAGTGCGGCAGGAGAACCCCTGTAGGTTCTAGGATCATTAAATTGATTTGGTGTTAAGCAGCACAAAGTCCATAGAGGAGTATACGATGCAAATTGTTCTAGCACATTATCATATGGCGGGCCGCCTGCTGGAGGTTTAATTGCTCCAAATGCTTTTAATAAAGGAGTTAATCCAGGATTAGAAACTACGTCAGCAATTTTAGACACATTAAATGTAGCTGCCGAGTCGCTGATAGACTTAGTGATATTCTTAACAGTGCCAATGGCTAGATTAGATGTTGATGCAATTTGAGATATTGCACTAGTAGCTTGACCGATTGCCTGTCCTATATTCCTAAAATCAGGCATATTAAATTCCAATAAATCTTTCTATATTTGATTTCTTTGGACAGTAAATTACTGTTCCGGGAGCAAAATCATATATTGGATCTTTGATTGTTTCCATATTACGTTGTACAAATACCCACCAAAGTTGAGCATTGCCGTATAGATCAAACGCTAATAAATCAGGTCTATGTTTGTATTGATTTTCAATGGTATATTGATAGTCGTCTGCTTCAGCAGGCACGGGTCGAATAGCCAACAGGTCTAGATACAAATTGTTCTGTGGAGTATTATAATAGGGAGATACTTTTTGATATTTGGCCATATTAGATGAATCCTTGACCTGCTACAATATTTCCGTTGGCATATTGTGTAAGATTAAATTGTCTCAATCGTGTTCGATTATAGATTGGAGAAACTGTCACAGATATTGTGCTCATTGCAGGCACCCATGTAGGTGCGCCACCTTTAGTGTATTTTATATAAGATACATCATCTTTAAAATCTACTGTAAAACTTTTTACTATAACCGGTACACCAGAAAACACCCTAGCACCATACCCTGATAGATTACAAATTATTGGAGGGTTTCCTTGATTAGGCCCTGTACCATAAAACATCCTAGTGGCTGTTTTTAAAAAAGTAGTGCCTTCAATCCAATAACCAGCATCTAATTCACTTTCAACAGAAAACTCTCCGGAGATAGTGATATCATCTATTTGACTGTTTTTGTAAGCATAGAACGGTTGTAGGTTATGCGTTGGATCTATTTGAGTATAGTTGGCTTTTGAGGATACAGTAATTGACGGAAGATAGGGCCAAACAAAACCGCCTGTAGCAGAAAGTCGACTGAATGCACTACCAAACAGACCAAAATTTGCATTTAATTTTACACGCCAGTCTTCTGCTGAACCAGTTTCTAATTTTACAAAGGCCCCTTCCTGACTAAATAATTCTGCACCGCTAGGCAGATTTTTTCCTCTTGCCATACTTAATAAATTATTAACCATGCCAGCTGCTGACGAAACTGAAGTAGCTAGTGAAGCAATGCCGCCAAGGCCACCACTGGATAATCCTAACTTGTTCAAACTTGCACCAATTGCTGCGCCAGCATTACTTATTGATCCTGCTGCGCCACCTAACTGGCCTGCAATACCACCTAATGCTCCGGTAGCGTTTGACGCTAGACTTTGTATAGTGCTGCTAACTCCACCTAAGGCACCTGTAATACCGCCAAGTGCGCCGGTAGCTTGTCCTAATGCTCCTTTAGCGTCATTCAAAAAAGTATTAGCCGACGCTGTCATGCCGTTTAAACCGCTGCCAATTTCGCCGCTTAAACGACCAACAGTTGAGTCTAGGTTAGATTTTAAAGCAGCAAAATTATCACTTTTTAGTGCGCCGCTGGCAGCATCTGCTGCTGCACTAACTTGAGACGACACGCTGGAAACTAATTTTGCCAAAGGGTTAATAGATAGTGACATTTTGAATGATTATTCCTTGTATACTCTATTTATTCTTGACAAAATATGCTATTATATTAACTACTGGAGAATTCTATAACAATGACAATAATGCCCACTCAACCTCCCAAGATCAAGTATCTTACTAATAAGGATTTACTAAAAGAAATTCATCTAAGTAAAAACACCTATTGTTCCTATACTGATCCTGCATATGGAGATTATGATCTAATAATTTCAAATTTATCTAAAATTAATATTAGGTCAATTGCCGATGCTAAACGTAGCAGAGCAATAAAAATAGGTAAAAAAAATCACGAAATTGCACAGTCAGGCGGAAAGAAAATTCCAGCTAAAGAATTTGAAGTTGACTACAAAACTATTAAAAAAACTGACGTTGTTTTTAGGGTTATGACCTTTGATCACATACCGTTGGCTCCTGGTCGCAAAAAGACTTTGAAAAATACCGCAGACAGTCACGACAAGGTGAACTTTCCTCCGTTCCAACATTGGAAGTTTGATGACAATAACAATCTTATATGTGTAGGTAAAAGTCATTGGAAGGGAGATTTAGACACTGGCTCATTTAACAAAGAACATGGTCAGATGACTAACAATCTAGCTCGTATGTTTTTAAAACTCTGCGAGCGATATGCCACAAGAGGAAACGTTCGCGGGTATACTTACAATGATGAAATGCGTGGGCAGGCTATTCTCCAGTTGACACAAATTGGTCTACAGTTTGACGAATCGAAATCAGATAATCCGTTTGCCTATTATACTGCCGCAGTGACTAACAGTTTTGTTAGAATTATCAATATTGAAAAACGCAATCAAAATATTCGAGATGACATTTTAGAAATAAACGGAATGAATCCAAGTTGGACTAGACAGAACGCTGCGGGCAAAGGTGGGGCTAGTTATGGTCCGGTTAGTACTACTCCGGTGGACGGCGGTGATTGGGATTGATCTCACCTTGTTTACCTGTTATAATAACTAAGGAGATCCTATGTCACTATTTAAAAAAGTAGCCTGTTTTACCGATATTCATTTTGGTCTAAAGTCTGGTAGTCGTACACATAATCAAGATTGTGAAGATTTTGTTTCTTGGTTCTGTGAGACTGCTAAAAAAGAAGGTTGTGAAACTGCAATCTTTCTAGGCGATTGGCATCATAATCGTAGTACTACCGATGTTAGTACTATGAACTATACTGTGTCCAACTTAGAAAAACTAAGTCAGTCGTTTGAAAAAGTCTATTTTATTCTAGGCAATCACGACTTGTTCTACAAGGACAAGCGTGAGATTAACTCTGTTGAATTTATGCGACTGTTTCCAAATGTAGTTCCTATTAAGGAAACGTTGACAGAAGGCGATGTCACTATTATGCCTTGGTTGGTAGCTGACGAGTGGAAAAACATTCCCAATATCAAAAGCAAGTATTTGTTTGGACATTTAGAATTGCCCAGCTTTTACATGAATGCTATGGTGCAAATGCCGGATCACGGACAAGTACAAAGTAGCCATTTTGTTAACCAAGAATATGTGTTTACTGGTCACTTTCACAAGCGTCAACACAATAGAAACATACATTATATTGGCAATGCGTTTCCGCACAATTATGCAGATGCAGGCGATGATGATCGAGGTATGATGATGTTAGAGTGGGGAGGTACGCCGGAGTTTAAAACATGGCCAGGGCAACCTGTATACAGAACATTTAAATTGAGTCAGATCATTGACAAACCCGACGACCTGCTGAAAGAAAAAATGCATTGCCGCGTCACAATCGATTTGCCAATTAGTTTTGAAGAAGCTAATTTTATTAAAGAAACATTTGTTCCTCAATACAATCTTCGAGAACTTATGTTAATACCAGAAAAGGTAGAAGTAGATGCACAATCTACTCCAATTGATATCAATTTTGAAAGTGTTGACACTATTGTTATGAATCAAATCAATGCCATCGACAGCGATGCATTTGACAAAGCTCTTCTATTAGACATTTATAATAACCTATGATAAAGATTAAAGATTTAACCGTTAGAAATTTTATGAGCGTTGGAGCTCAAACGCAGGCTATTACATTTGACAAAGGCCAGTTAACCCTTGTACTAGGTGAAAATCTAGATCTAGGTGGCGACGACAGCGGTGCTCGTAATGGTACTGGTAAAACTACAATCATCAATGGTCTCAGCTATGCTATCTACGGCAATGCTCTAACTAATATTAAAAAAGATAACCTTGTTAACAAAATTAACAACAAGGGTATGTTATGTACAGTTAGTTTTGAAAAAGACGGTGTTGATTATCACATTGAGAGAGGTCGTAAACCTAATGTCCTAAAGTTTAGTGTTAACGGACACGAACAATCTTCATTAGAAACTGATGAAGCTCAAGGCGATAGTAGAGAAACACAAAAGGCTATTGAAGAAGTTTTTGGTATGACTCACGATATGTTTAAACATCTTGTGGCTTTGAATACCTACACTGAACCTTTCTTGTCAATGAAGGCAGCTGACCAACGTGCTATTATCGAACAGTTGTTAGGTATTACACAATTAAGTGAAAAAGCCGAAGCATTAAAAGAACAAATTAAAAATAGCAAAGACTCTATTGCTACAGAAAATACAAAAATTGAAACAATTAAAGTGTCTAATGATCGAATTCAACAGAGTATTGAATCGTTAGAACGCAAACAACGGTTATGGGAAGAACAACACGAAACAGCTCTTGCCAATTTAACCAAAGCAATAGAAAAACTATTAGATATTAACATCGACGAAGAAATTGCCAATCAACGATCGTTAATTGAATGGACAAAAAGCAAAAAAGAACGAGATAGTCTAACTGCTTTGATTGCTAAACAAACTAGTACTCTAGAACGAGAGCAAAAAAATCTAGACAAGTTAGAGCGAGAGTTAACAACTCTAGCAGATCATAAATGTCATAGTTGTGGTCAAGACATTCACGATGTCAAACACGACGAGATGATGACTGCCAAAGTTAAACAGGTTGAAGAAAGTCAAGGACATTTAAAAACTCACAGCGAAGAACTAAGCGAACTCAACGAGGCGATTAGTTTAATTGGTGAACTAGGTGCGTGTCCAAGTGTAATTTACGACAATTTAGAGCAAGCACTAAATCATAAAAATACTCTTAGCGGATTAGAACGTGATCTAGAAGTAAAGGTCGCTGAAAATAATCCCTACATTGAACAGATTGACGAATTACGCAACACAGCGGTACAAGAAATTAATTTTGATAATGTAAACACATTGGTTAGGATTAAAGAACACCAAGAATTTTTACATAAACTGTTGACTAATAAAGATTCGTTTATTCGCAAGCGTATCATTGATCAAAACTTAGCCTATTTGAATCAAAGATTGACCTATTATCTCGATCGCATTGGACTTCCACATACAGTTGAATTTCAGAACGACCTTACTGTTATTATTACCCAGTTAGGTCAAGACTTAGACTTTGACAATCTGTCACGCGGTGAACGCAATCGATTGATATTATCGATGTCATGGGCATTCCGCGATGTATGGGAAAACCTATATCAAGCTATTAACCTACTATTCATTGACGAACTAGTAGACAGCGGTATGGATGCAAGTGGTGTTGAAAGTAGTATTGCTGTTCTTAAGAAGATGACTCGTGAACGCAACAAAAATGTGTTCTTGATTTCACATAGAGACGATTTAACCAGCCGTGTTAATCATGTTCTTAAGGTGATCAAAGAAAACGGATTTACTAGTTATTCAACAGATGTGGAGATTGTTGATTGACTACAGAAAGCCACGACAAAATGATTGCTGCTTTTCAGGAATATTTTAAGTGGCAGGAACGATTTGAATATAAAGGCTCAGACGAAGCAGGCATTAAGGCACGATATTGGCTAAGTGAAATACGCAACGAAGCAAGCACCCGCAGGGTAGAAATACAGGCAAAGCGTGAAGAACGCAAAAGATCCAGAAAAGGCATGATAGGAAGGCCCAAGACAATAACTAAGTGAATGTCATGGTATTATGAAAATCAGTTAATAGAAGAGCTACCCGAAACTTGCGTAGGATTCGTTTATCTTATTACTAATAATATTACTGGCAGGAAATACATAGGCAAAAAACTAGCCAAATTCTCAAAAACTAGCTACAAAACAGTAAAACTCAAAAACGGCAACAAGAAGAAAAAGAAGATACGTTCTAAAATAGACAGCGATTGGCGTGATTATTACGGGTCAAACGTTGAATTAAGCAAGGATGTGGAACAATTAGGCAAAGAAAATTTCCGTAGAGACATATTATTTTACTGTACATCCAAGGCGCAATGCTCTTACATAGAAGCTAGAGAACAATTTAATCACAAAGTTTTAGAATCAAAAGACTATTATAACGGACAGATTTCTGTCCGTGTACATGGCTCACATATACTCAAAGGCTAATAAATCTAGGCAAATAACTGCCAAATAAGCCCGCACCGGCGTTGTTAGTGTGCCCTTAAAGCTGGATCTCGGATCGCAGTCAATGGAATTCCCTACTTGGTAGAGGGGTTGTACAGTAGTATCCTTAACAGGACCACGATCGGATATGCCTACAGAACCGGTTTACTGTACAAGAAAGTATTATATCAAGGCTAAAAGATGGGAGAAAAACCCACGGTTGTTATGCAAGACTGCGTTTGTGTAGCAATCCGCCGTCATTAATAAGACGTGGCTCGAGGTACCGGATGACCGCCTCTGTAATTGCCATAACGCTGTATGTACTGTGCAACTCGCATAATGCTTCTTAGCCCGCAAGGGCTAAGTATGACTGAACAATCTGCATAATACTTAAATTGCTTCGCAATTATTATAATCAACAATGTTTAGAAGAAAGAAAATTCGTTGAGCGAAAGCGAAAACGAATGTGAGCTTCAGCTCACAATTACAATAAATAACATATTAATCTTTGAATACTTATGAGAATCAGCAATATATTATTTGAACAACATATGAATAATTCTAATAAAATTCTATTAGAATCGTGTCATGGCCTTGATCAAGAACAACGTACTGTTGTTGAAGGCATTTATCATGAATTACGGCCTTTAATTGAAGCTAGCCTTAGTCCTGATCAAATCAAATCTATATTTGGTGCCGTAGAAAAATCTGCAACTGACGCAGGCGGTAATAGAACCATGTTAGGCAAAGGGATCGATGTTGGTAAAAAAGCCAACGAGATTGTTGATAATATCGGTAAATGGCTACAGGATACAACTCCAGTTAAAGCCTTTGATCAAAAGTTTGATCAATTAAAGAATAAAATTAATACCAAGTTTCCGGACAGCAAAATACTAGATGGTATTTCTCAAATGGGGATATGGGCTAAAGAAAATCCTGGAAAAACAGCAGCGATTGTAGGTGTGCTTACTGCAATCGCTTCATTAGCAGGAGGCCCAGTTGGTGGCGCAATTGCTGGTCAAGTACTGCGAGGCGCTGTAGAATTACTCAAAGGTGAAAAACTTTCAACAGCTATTGGTAAAGGTATTAAAACTGCGGCCTACGGTTTTATTGCAGGTAAAACTTTTGAATTGCTAGGCGATGCGATCAAAGGCGGTGCGCAGGTTGTTAAGGACACTATGTTCCCTAATGCACTTCGTTTGAACATGAATCAGATCTTTGATGAAGTTGGCGGAGAATTGGGTACACGATGGGCTAATTTTGAAATTAAAGGTCTAGTAGGAACTCCAGAAGATATAAACACAGCTAAAAAATTGTTTAGCGAGGCGGGACAATATTGGAAAGCAGGCGACTATGAACAAAGTGCAGCCACTTGGAAGTCACTTGAAGGTATGATTGCTGATACATTTAATGATAAACAATACATAGCTCAAATAGCTTCTGATCAAGCTAGTAGAACTATGATCAGTCAAGCAGCACAGGCTGCTCAAGAAGCTACCAAATATCTCGGTGCTGCTGCACAAGGTGCGGTTGCCGGTGCGGGGGTCAAGGGCAGTCTAACTAAAAAAGAATCTATAGAACAACAAGTTCGTCCTTTAAGTGAAGGACAAGTATATCTAGTGTTCAAACGCATTACTGAATCGCAACTCAACGAAGGGCCAATGGATGTCATCAAAGGATTTGCTGGCAAAGCAATGGATAAAGCTCGCACAGTTGGTACCAATTTAACTACCAAGATCACCGCTGACAAATTAAATTCAGCTTGGCAAAAAGCTGGTGCACCTACTGACAGTGAAGAACTTAAAAAGTTTTTAACTAGTCAAGGAGTAGACACTACTGCCATTGACACTGTGTATAAATCTTTAAAAATATCTAGTGCAGGAACTCAGGATGCTGGTGCAACATTATACGCTCAAGTTAAAGCAGACTTAGCTAAACTAGATAAAAAAAGTAAACGACGCCTTACTGCGTATCTACAAAAACAATTAGGAACTTCATAAAATGAAAATTACAGAAATATTAGTAGAAAACAACCAATTAGACGAAGGTCCTATTCTAAATAAAATTGGAGCCGGCATCGGTAAAGTTGCAGGTACTGTTGCTAAAGGTGTTGGCGCAGTAGCAGGCGGCGTAGCAGGTCTAGGGTCTGCTGTTAAAAAAGGATTTCAGGCAGGTAAAGCCACAGTAGCAGGCGCAGGCGACGAACCAGCAGCAGACGCTGGAGCAGCTCCGGCAGACAATACAGCAACAGCTGGAACAACTCCTACAGCTAAAGCAGCTCCAAAAACTAAGACAACAACGGCAGCAGGTAGTGGAGCAGCTTCGGCACCTGCAACTTCAGCACCGGCAAGTAATACTACACCTGCAGCAAGTGGTGGAGCAGCTTCGGCACCGGCAGCAAGCGGAGCTCCGGCAAGTGAACCTGCACCCGCAGCAGGTGGTACCGCCTATGCTCAAGTTAAAGCAAATATTGACAAACTTGATAAGAAAGGCAAGCAAAGAATTTTAGCAACATTACAAAAAGAAGTAGGTGCTGCTCCTGCCGCTAAGCCAGCGGCTCCTGCTGCAAAACCGGCAGCAGGTGGCGCAGAAGCTCCAGCTGATAGTGGTGCAATGGCTAACATGGCAGGACAATTGGCAAAAGCAGGAGCATCTGCAAAGCCTAATACAATGGCCAATACTCCTACTAGCAAAACTAACAAAGCTAAACCAGGTAATCCAAATGCTGCGCCTGCTGCTTCAGCACCGACTCAACCTGCACCAGCAGCAACAACTGAGCCAGCAGCACCAGCAGCTGATGAACCAAACTACAACACACAAACTGGTGTAGCAAGCCCTGCACAGATGAAAAAGAATCGCGAAGCTGCCAAAGCAGAAGCACCATACGGATTCGATACTAAAACTGGTAAACCAAATCCTAAACCAGCTGCTGAACCTGGAGCAACCACAACTTCACCAAGCGGTGAAAAAGTTATTGCAAATCCTGTAGCCACTGTAGGACTCAAACGTGCGACCAATATTGGTGAGCCAACATTTGACAAAGAAACCGGTAAACCATTACCTGGACAAGCACTTAATGCTGTTCGTAAACAAGCAGAATACGGTTCGAATACATTAGGTAAAATTAGAAAAGGAATGAAAGCAAAGGCAGCAGCACCAGCTGCTCAAGAATCGATTGATGCTGACCGTAGAAATATTATGGGAACTTCAAAGCCAACTAAAGTTAGAGAGAAAGTTTCAGAAAGTTTCAGTTTGTTTAGAAAGCGTTAACAAACAAAAAGGACTCCTAGGAGTCCTTTTTTATTAGAAGAACGGTAATCCGCTTTTCTTAGTAGTTTCTAAATTGTCTTTGATAATTTCTCCAACAAGTGAACGTTCTTCGTAGCTGAGATTCATAGCCTCTTCATAACTCATACCTCTCATATACCAACATATTTTAAGTGCATCTTTCTTAATAGCCACAGCCTCTTTTTCCAACGACTTAACATATTCTAGGATCTCAGCCTGAGGCAGTGTTAAGATCCTTTGCCGAAAAAATTTGTTTGATCCATTGTTACTTCAACATTCCATTTATGATGACATTCTGTACATTCTACGTTCTGTGCTTTTAATGCCATCTGCTCTTTTAGAGTCAGCACTCGTTCATTAATAGAATTGAAAATATCGCTAGGAGCATTCTCTACAAACTCTTTAATTAATGCAGGATCTTCAACTTCACCTTCGGGAGTGATAATTTTTGTAATACAACCTGCAACAACGTCTACAGTAAGTTGAGTTAATTTAACAAAACTTTCTCCAAATTTTTCAATTTTTTCCTCATCAGGCATTGTTTCGTCGTTAACGATACTGAATATTTTTTGTTGTTCTAGACCTTTAATAGCAGCCTTACTAATTTCTTTGTAGCTGTACGGTCTAATATGCACGCTCAATGGAGGTACATTAACTTCGGTATTATAATCAGTTTGCGCAATTTCGTCAAGATACTGAACGAGGTTCATTGAAAACTCGTTAAAGTGTTTACATTCTGGACAGCTAGAATTAATATCCATTTGCTCGCCGTAAGTGGCAATTCGAATGGCAATAAGTACTGCATCTAAATCTAGACTAGGCATTAGCCACGGTTCTTTAATAGCAGGTACACAGCTCCGAATAACTTCCACAGTGGCCTGACCGTTCATTAGAGCATCAGGTGTTTTAAACATTAACTCATCTTTAGCAGTCATAGCATAGACTGGGTATTCGTCGATCTCGCTGCGATCTAATGAGCCTTCTGGATAGAAGCGTCCGTGACTGGGAAGTTTCATATACAACTTGGGTTGCCTAAAATAATTAGCAAGTGGATTGTGTTTTTTAACAGGTTGCGGCATTGTTTGATCTGGCATTTTTATCTCCGATAAATACTTTATCTAGTCGTATATTTATATGCGCAGTTTTCAAGGTCTAAACTAAATGGCAGAAGTTACTGGTGATTTTGGCGGACAGCCAATACAATTAAACAATGCAGCCACGGAGGCTACACTAAAGCAACTTCTTGCGGCCATGACTGTTATTGCCAATAATACTGGTAAAGATAAAGCTGCACAGGCAAAATCACAACAAGAACTTGAAAAAGAATTAAAGAAACTTGCGGCAGCAGCCAAAAAGCAACAGGCAGCGCAAGATAAACTTACTGAAGCTCAGAAAAAAAAGCTAGAAGCGGATAATAAACAACTTGAGATTGATAAAAAACTCAAGGAGGCAGATGAGGCAAAATTAAAAGCCCAACAAAAACAGCTCGATCAAATGAATTTTGTTGCGGGCAAACTGTCTCAGTTAGGATCAACGGTGTCTAGTTTGGCTACTGGTATGACTGGCATGTTGAGTTCTTTGGCAAATCTTGGAGATAGTCTAACTTCAACTGCTCAGGTGTTTACTCAAATACCAATTGTAGGAGGCGTACTAGGTTCTATGTTTGGTGCGGTAGCAGGAGCTGCTGAAAAAACCTATGAAGCATTTAAGAAATCTGCCAGTGTCGGTGCAAACTTTGGCGGCAGCATGACTGAGATGATGGATGCAGCAACTGGTGCTGGATTAACATTTGAACAGTTTAGTGGAATTCTTGCTAAGACTGGTAAAGACCTTGCATTGTTAGGTGGTGATAGTGAAGCAGGTGCAAGACGATTAGCAGCACTAGGTAAACAAATTAAAGGAACTCCATTAGCAGGAGATCTCAATCGACTAGGCTATTCAACTGAAGCTATTAACGAAGGTATGGCATCTTATGCAGCCCAGTTAGCCAAGACCGGAGCATTGCAAGGAATGAGCAATAGTCAATTGATAGCTCAGACCGGATCATACTTAAAAGATCTTGATGCACTGACAAAGTTAACAGGTCAAAGCAAAAAAGAATTAGAAGATCAGCGTAATGCTAGGATGAAAGATGCGCAGTTCCGTTTGATTGCTAGCAAGTTAGATGCCGAAAGCCAGAAAAATTTGCATTCCTTAATGGACTCTATACCAGCAGAGCATCAAGAAGGCATGAAAGAAATTATTGCCACAGGTACAGCTACATCCGAAGCAGGTAAAAAAGCATTGGCATTCTTGCCTCAAAGTGCTAGAAACATGATGCAGTTGAATCAGCAGATTCGTACCACAGGTAAAATGGGAGCAAATCAAGCACAACAACTTAATGCTGCCTATCAAAATGAAGTAAAGGCTTTTGTAAAATCGGGTGTTGCTGAAAATATGGCATTGCATGGTGATGAAGCTAGTAAAAGATTTTTTGTAGGAGCAGCCGATGCCGCAGCCAGAGAAAAAACTATGGGCCAGATCCAGGCCGAACAACAAAAGACCGCAGCCGAACGTGCAGCCAAAGAAAAAGAATTAAAAGACAAGCAGCTAGATCCAGCAAGCATGGAGGCATATAAAAATAAAATTGCAGAAACAAGCAATGAGTTTACTAAGTTTTTAGCTAACAGCGGATTGTTAGACATAATGATGGAATCATTTCGAACTCTAGTTGACGTTGTAGAACTTGTTGTAGTTCCAGCATTTCGTTATGTAGTAGATAACTTTGATAACATAGTAGTTGCAGGTGGCATATTGATTGGATCATTTTTGGCCTACAAGGGTATAATAGCACTAGCTACCTTAAAACAATCATTACAAACATTAGGTATAACACTGAGTCTAGCACCGTTAAAAGCTATGGCAGTAAATGCATTAAGTGCCGCAGGAAATTTACTCAAAATGGGCGTAGCATCCTTTATGGCGTTGGGACCTTTTGCAAAAATTGCTCTTGTGGTAGGAGCACTATATCTAGCATTTAAAGCATTATACAATTCGGGATGGGACTTAGGTACTATTTTTGAAGCAGTTGGCGATAAACTATACGATATATTTGTATTGGGATTCAAAGATTTAATGACATCTATACTGGCATTTTTAGGACCTAAATTTGGAGGTATTAGTAAGGATGAAGCAAAAGCTCGTCGTGAAAGTATCGCTGCAGAAAGAAAAGATTTAAAACAACGAGAACTAGTTAGAGATGCAAAACGTGCCGAAAATCGAACAGCTAGAGGTGTAGAAGAAGTTCAAACAGATGCAAAAACAGCAACTACTGAAGCAACAGAAGTTAAAGAAAAAGAAACAGTAGCTGGTAGGGCAGCGGCAAGAGCAAAAGAAAAAGAAGTTGAAGCAGCCAACAAAGTTGCTGCCGCTAAAGAAGCAGAAGTAGCAGCAGCTAAAGCTGCCGCTGCTGGACCTAGTGGCGTTCCTGGTATTGATCTGTCAAATCCTCAAAAAATGTTTGATAGTATGGTACGTAGGCAAAAAGGTGAAACTGCTGGAGCAACTAATCAACCTGGAGCATCGGCAGTTGGAGGTGGTGGGGCATCTTCATCTGCGATTGGTACAGGTTTAGGAGCTGTAGCAGAGAAATATGAATCGGGTGGTCGAGGCAGCGGAACTGTTGGATGGGATAAAGTAGGTGGTACTAGCTACGGTAAAAAACAAATTTCATCTAAAGCAGGAGCAATGACAGATTTTCTTAAGTTCCTCGACAAAACTGGCAAAGGTGATGTTGCTAAAAAATTACGTGAGGCAGGAATAGAAAAAGATACAGGCAGTACTAGCGGAAAAGCAGTTGACGCATGGAAAGAAGTAGTCGCTAGTGGTGCATTAGGCGATAGCGAAAATGAGTGGTTAGGACAAGGTTATAAACAAGCTCTAAACGGTCTAAAAGATAAAAGTCTGCAATCAAGAATCAGCGGTAGTCGCGCTCTTCAAGAAATGTTGTTTAGTACTGCTGTGCAACATGGCCCCGCCGGCGCACAGAAAATTATGAACAGTGTGTTCAAACCAGGCATGACCGATGAACAACTGGTAAAAGCTGTGTATGCGGAAAGAGGAGCCGACGGCGGCAAAAAACATTTTGGCGGCAGCACTGCTAACGTACAAGCCGGTGTAGTAAACAGATTTGGAAAAGAACAACAAGACATTATGGGCTTGTTAAAAACAGGCGGTGCTCCAACAGCTACAGGTAATACCCCAGGATCCTCAGTTCCTACTACCGCAGCAGTACAGTCAGCTGTAGCAAGCGGTGAAGCTGAAGCTCAACGAAATCCTCAAGCTGCCGCAGATGCTGCTAGAGCAGCAGCGGCTGCAAACGATCCAAGAAGGACTGACCGTCCCCAAACTGCTGTAGCAGGTGCCCGCCAAGAAACTCCTGAATCATTGCTTGCGAGCTTAAATACTAAGATGGATCAATTGATTGCAATTAATCAAAAGTTAAAAGATGTAGGCGAAAGCCAATTAAGTGCTACACGGGGTCTAAGCAACGACATGTTTAGCTATGGAGCATGATAATAGGATATTATAAATGAGTTGGAAAAAATATTTCACACCAGTTGATGTTAGAAATCAAATGGGGTCGTCCAGTCCGCTTTCAGGTGGCGGCCGCCCTGGTCCAGCTCGAGCAAATTATTCTAGCTATTTGCCAGACGTTTATGCAGGTACTCCTAATCGTGTTGAACGTTATATGCAGTATGACACCATGGATATGGATTCAGAAGTTAACGCTGCCCTAGACATCCTTGCTGAGTTCTGCACTCAAAAAGATAAAGAAAATGCAACTCCATTCCAAACATTCTTTCGCGGCCAACCTACTTCCACCGAAGTTAAGCTAATCAAAGAAAGTCTACAAAAATGGACCAAACAACAACAATTCGAAACTAGAATTTTCCGTATTGTTAGAAATGCTTTTAAGTATGGCGATGTATTTTTTATACGCGACCCTGAAACCAAAAAATGGTTGTTCGTTGATGCAGCCAAAGTATCAAAAATTATTGTAAACGAAAGCGAAGGTAAAATTCCTGAGCAGTATGTTATTAGGGACATTAATTTTAACTTTAAAGATTTAATTGCAGTCACTCCCCACGGAACTACAAATACTGCACCTAGTGGTACCAGTTCATATACCAGTGGAGGAAGTATGGGAAGAGGTATGGTTGGCTCTGCTAGTCAGCCTCCGGGCACACGTTTCCACAATCAAACAAATGAAGTCACTGTTGACGCAAAAAATGTAGTGCATATCAGTCTAAGTGAAGGTATTGATACTAACTATCCTTTTGGTAATTCACTACTAGAATCAGTATTCAAAGTCTACAAGCAGAAAGAACTACTCGAAGATGCGATCATTATCTATCGTGTTCAACGTGCTCCTGAAAGACGAATATTCTATATTGACGTTGGAAATATGCCAGCACACATGGCCATGAGCTTCGTTGAACGTGTCAAAAACGAAATTCAACAAAGACGTATTCCTAGCTCAACAGGTGGCGGCAATAATGTTATTGATGCCAGCTACAATCCTCTAAGTGCTTCAGAAGACTACTTCTTTCCACAGACAGCAGAAGGTCGTGGATCAAAAGTTGACACACTTGCAGGCGGTACAAATCTTGGTGAAATTACAGATTTACGCTTTTTTACTAATAAATTATTCCGTGCTTTAAGAATACCAAGTGCTTACTTGCCTACAGGTGTTGAAGAAGCCAGCAACACTGTTGCCGACGGAAAAGTAGGAACAGCCTACATTCAAGAACTACGATTTAACAAATACTGCGAGCGCCTACAGTCAATGATTATTGAAACATTTGACTTAGAATTTAAAATGTGGTTAGAGAATAACGGAGTCAACATTGATCCTAGTTTATTTGAATTAAAATTCAATCCTCCTCAGAATTTCGCAGCCTATCGACAGAGTGAACTAGATACTGCTCGTGCAGCTACATTTGCACAATTACAAGAAATTCCTCATCTTAGCAAGCGATTTGCAATGAAACGCTTCTTAGGCATGACACAAGAAGAGATTACAGAAAACGAAAAGCTGTGGAGAGAAGAACAAGGTGGAAATCTAAAACCTGTGTTAGATGCTGCAGGACAGATGCGTTCAGTAGGCATTACTCCTTCAGGAACACAGACAGATATGGCAGGACAAACAGCAGAAGCACCGGAAGAAGCACCAGCAGATGCCGGTGTAGAAGGCGAAGCAGCACCTGCCGAACAACCAGCTCAATGATAAATATCATATGCTCTTATTAGAATTCCTTTATTTTAACGACAACAATAACGACTTTGCAGTTGATCGTCGTTATGAAAATAACAAAGACAGTTCAGTTCTTAAAAGAAGCGATACTAGAAAAACTCGCCTTACACTAAGACAAATTAACAGACTGCGTATGCAAGCAGAAGCACACGAATACGAACGTGATTCTGAATTAGAATTTGTTAGACAGATGTACGGAGCGCCAGCAGGTGAAGCAGAACAACCAGCAGAGTAATGTTGCATTTGTGCTAGGAAACGGTACAAGCAGACTACAATTAAACCATAAAAATTTGTTAGATAAAGGCATAGTATATGCCTGCAATGCTGTCTACAGAGAGTTTGAACCCCATCATTTAATAGCTGTTGATGTTAAAATGGTGAATGAAATTATAGCATCAGGATATCATAAAACGCATTCAGTTTGGACTAATCCAAATAAAGGTATTAGTAGCAAGCACGGATTAAACCTGTTTCATCCTCACAAAGGATGGAGCTCGGGTCCTACAGCATTATGGTTTGCATCAGAAAAAGGACACAAAGACATCTATATCTTTGGATTCGATTATCAAGGCTTACAGGGAAAATTTAACAATGTTTACGCAGATACTTATAATTACAAAAAGAGTAATGACGCTGCAACATTTCATGGTAATTGGTTAAGTCAAACTGAAAGAACAATTAAAGATTTTAAAAACACTCAGTATTATAGGGTGATCAATCCTGGAGATTTTATTCCAGATCAATTGAGCGTTCAATTAAAAAATATCAAACATATTACCTACGAAGAGTTTGGTAAAAAATTTCCCGATTGTACTTATACAACAGAAAATCATCAAAAAGCTACCATTTAACCCTGATTTATAAACAGAGTGTTAAATAAACTTACAGCCTAACCATCTTAAGGAGAATATATTATGGCAGAAAAATCCCTACTTGAGCAGATGCTCGAACGTTTGGTCAACGACGATCAAGCAAAAGCAGAAGAATTATTCCACGAGTACGTAGTTGGAAAATCTCGCGAAATTTATGAAAATCTCATCGAAACTGAAATGAGCGATGATGAAGAGAAAGAAAATCCAAATGATCCAGAAGTTAAAGAAGAATCAGAAGTTGATGAAGAGAACGATTTGGACGAAGAATTTGAAGACATTGCCTACGAAGGCGATGATGAAACAGGCGGACCAGCCGGCGATATGGGCGATGACCTAGCAGGCGAAATGGGTCCTGAAGAAGACGACGACCTAAGTGCAAACAGCGAAGAAGAATTATTCCAAGACCTAGACAGCATTGTAGACGAACTACAAGCACGTTTTGATGCACTAGGCGGTGGCGAAGAAGGTGGCAAAATGGACGCACCTAATGAAATGAAAGATGATTTTGATCTAGAAACAGTACGTGAGTACGTAGAAAAAGTTCCAGGTGGTCATGGCGCAGAAAAGAAAGGCCAAGGTGAAGGTCAATTCAGCGGTACAGGTTCACTAAGCGACAAGCCAAATGTAAATACCAAGTCTATCGTTGCTGGTAAGAATGACATGGGCGGTACAACTGCTAACATTCTAGGCAGCAAAGAAGAAGCACCTAAGTATGCAGGTGCAGGTGGCGGCCAATTAGGCGGATCAAGCCTATTCAAAGGCACACCAAAAGAAGATAATGCAGGCAACATCAACGTTCCAGGCGGCAAGGCAGGTGGTGCTTTCTCAACGAAAGAGCCAGGCCATGGTGCAGAGAAGAAAGGCGAAGCTGAAGGTAAATTCAGCGGAGCAGGTGGTTCTTCCGGTTCAGTTGACAAAGCAAGTCTTTTCCGTGGTCGTAGATAATAGGACGCAATGGTGAAAACTAATCTCAGCGAACAATTGAGTTTTGACCAGGCTAAGATTGTCTTGGAGAGCGAAGGTGAGGGCGAAACAAAATCGCTGCATCTGAACGGTATCTGTATTCAAGGAGATATCCGTAATCAGAACCAGCGAATTTATTCTTCCTTTGAGATTGGCAAGGCTGTCAAAACGCTTAACGAGCAGATCTCTGGCGGATATTCAGTTTGCGGAGAGTTAGATCATCCTCAGGATTTAAAAATCAATCTAGATCGAGTTAGTCATATGATTACCAAGATGTGGATGGATGGTCCTAACGGCTACGGAAAACTTAAAATCATCCCAACTCCGATGGGTCAATTAGTACAGACCATGTTGCAGTCGGGAGTCAAGTTGGGTGTATCGAGTAGAGGTTCCGGTGAAGTAGATGGCAGTGGTAATGTTCAAGGTTTTGAAATTATCACGGTTGATATTGTAGCACAACCTAGCGCCCCGGGAGCTTACCCAACTCCAGTTTACGAACATTTAATGAACACATTAGGTGGAAACCAGGCATTTAAAATAGCACAAGAAGTCAAAGGCGACCCAAAGGCACAGAAATACATAGCAGAGAGTCTGGTGAGAATCATCAGAGGTCTCAGATAACAGTAGGAGAATCACATGCTAGATTTCGTTAAACAGTTGTTTGAAAACAATGTGATTTCCGAAGAACTTAAATCGGAAATTGAAACCGCTTGGCAAAGCAGAATTCAAGAAAACCGTGACCAAGTCACTGCTACACTACGTGAAGAATTTGCACAAAAGTACGAGCACGACAAATCCGCAATGGTTGAAGCTGTAGAAGCAATGTTAGCAGACCGCCTACAGGCAGAGCTATCAGAGCTAGCAGAAGACCGTCAAGGACTTATCGAAGCTCGTGCCAAGTATGCACAAAAAATGAAAGAAGATGCTACAGCAATGGAAGCATTTGTATTGAATAATTTGCGCAAAGAACTTGCAGAACTACACGAAGATCGTAAAGCAGTTGCTAACAACGTTGGTAAATTAGAATCTTTTATCGTGGATGCACTAGCGAAAGAAATCGCAGAATTCCACTCAGATAAGAAAGACTTAGCTGAAACAAAAGTTAAACTAGTTCGCGAAAGCAAAGCTAAGTTTGAACAAGTTAAGAAAGATTTTATTGCTCGCTCATCAGCTATCATTCAAGAAACAGTCTCTAAAGGACTAAAATCTGAAATGGTACAATTGCGTGACGATATCGATGCTGCCCGCAGAAATGATTTTGGTCGCAGAATTTTTGAAAGCTTCGCAAGTGAATATGCTGCAAGCCATCTCAATGAGAAAAGCGAAACAGCAAAACTTCTAAGAGTAGTTGCTACAAAAGAGCAAGAACTCGAAGAAGCAGCAAAAATTGTTGCAGAAACACAAAAATTAGTAGAAAGTCGTGAACAAGAACTACGTATTGCACAAGACGCAATGAACCGCAAAGAAGTTATGAGCGAATTGCTCGGACCATTGAGTGGAGACAAGCGTGTAGTAATGAAAGAATTACTCGAGTCAGTTCAGACAGACAAACTACGTACAGCTTATGACAAGTACATCCCATCAGTAATGAACGGTGGTGCACCTGCTAAGAAAACATTAATAGAAGGCAAAGAAATGACAGGCGATAAAAAACAGGCACAATCTTTTAGCAGTGAAGAAAAAACTGCTGAAATTTTTGACATCCGCAGGCTTGCGGGACTAAAAGTTTAAGGAGAACTATAATGTCACAATTACTCGAGTCACGCTGGTCGGAAACCAAAGAAGCTCTTTTAGAAGGTCTTCAAGGTAACAAGCGTTCAGTAATGGCAGCTACTCTAGAGAATACCCGCAAGTATTTGGCAGAGAGCGCCACAGCTGGAGCTACATCCGCTGGCAACGTTGCAACCCTAAATCGTGTGATCCTTCCAGTGATCAGACGTGTGATGCCTACGGTCATCGCTAATGAATTGGTTGGTGTACAACCAATGACTGGCCCAGTTGGTCAAATCCACACTCTACGTGTTCGTTATTCTGATACATTCAGCGACGGCACAGGTGGATCTACAACAGCTGGTGAAGAGGCACTAAGCCCATTCAAGATTGCTGAAGGCTATTCTGGTGTTGCACCAGGAAAAGCTGATGCTACAGCAGCCAAAGAAGGTGTTGCTGGTAACAAACTAAGCATCCAAATCTTGAAGCAAACAGTTGAAGCCAAGACACGTAAGTTGTCAGCTCGCTGGACATTCGAAGCAGCACAAGATGCACAAGCCCAACAAGGCATTGACATCGAAGCTGAGATCATGGCAGCTCTTGCACAAGAGATTACTGCTGAGATCGACCAAGAAGTTCTACGTAGCCTAGGTACTTTAGCTTCTGGCGCAAGTAACACAGTAGCATTTGATCAAACAGCAGTGTCTGGTACAGCTACATTCGTTGGTGACGAGCATGCCGCATTGGCAGTTGCTATCAACCGTGTTGCTAACGTGATCGCTCAGCGTACACGTCGCGGTGCAGGTAATTGGGCTGTTGTTAGCCCACAAGCATTGACAATTCTTCAAAGTGCTACAACTTCTGCGTTCGCAAGAACAACAGAAGGTACATTCGAAGCACCTACAAACACTAAGTTTGTTGGTACATTGAATAGCGCAATGAAAGTGTATGTTAACACATACGCTGCTGATAACAGCGCAATTGTTGTTGGTTATAAAGGTTCTAGCGAATCTGACGCAGCAGCGTTCTATTGCCCATACATTCCATTGATGAGCAGTGGCGTTGTTCTTGACCCATCAACTTTCGAACCAGTCGTATCATTTATGACACGTTATGGTTATGTAGAGTTGACAAACACAGCATCATCTCTTGGTAATGCTGCGGACTACCTAGGTCAAGTAACTATTGCTGGTGTTTCTTATACCTAATCCGTATTAGAAATAATTGCACTAAATTCAAAAAGGCTCTTCGGAGCCTTTTTGTTTGACTTAAATAGTTGATGCAGATAGAAAGTGACAAAGACTTTGTAAAATTGCGTCAGCAATACAGTGTGTGGCGCAAACGCTTTCCTATGTTTACACACGATGTGCAACAGATAGAAAAAATAATTGATCATCATATACAAACACACAGTAGAATTATGGTTAATTATAGACAAACGCACAGCAGAAGCTATTTAGAACGTGCTCAAAAAGAAATAGACTCAATCAATCAAATCGTAGCCACAGTAGAAAAACTGGAGTTAATGGCTATGCTAAGTCGCGGATAAATAAAGTATCTAGAAATGATTGCGCAGCGCCACTGAGCAAGACCTAGAACGTCACTCTAAAGGAGAAAACAAATGGCAAATAAACTAAGTAAAAGATATTTTGGAGCAACTGGTTCCGCAGCAACCCCTCATCTTCCTATCAGATTTAAATCTGGTGGCACAGTATATGAAGGTTTTATTGTAAATCAAGTTAGTGCTCGTAGATTTAAATGTAGTACAGACAACGGTACAACAGCCGTAGAAATTTGTAAATTAGTAGCAGGTACAAATTCAGACCCAGCAAATAACGGTGAAGCAACATTAGTTGGAATGTTAAATGGTTCACCCAAAACTTTAAGAAAAATTAATTTTAGAACTGTAGCTGATTTCAACAGTGTTCGCTATAAGTGGACACTATCAGATGATTCTACTGAAACTTTGTTAATTTTAACAGCAATCTAATTTAGGATTTTAGCATGGGACAGTTTATACAGGTAAGCGGTGATTATAATATCAAATCCGGCGAGGGTGCAACAATTACTCTTGATACGGGTGCGGGTGTTGGAAATACCAGAGTTACTGGAAACTTAATAGTTGAAGGTGACACCTTGTATGTCTCTGTTGAAAACTTAAATGTAGACGACAACATAATTACAATTAATTACGGTGAAACCGGTAGTGGTGTTACTCTAAGATATTCTGGAATTGAAGTTGATCGAGGATTAGCAACTGATGTTTCATTGTTGTGGGATGAAAATGATCAAACATGGAATTTCAAAGAAGGTGCTGGTTATAATTCTAGTAAAGTTAGAGTAAAAGAAATTTTAACAAACGCAGATACCGATAGTGGCGATTTGACACTAATTGGAACTGGTACAGGAGTTGTTAAAGTAGCAGGCACAACAGCATACGAATTGCAAGTTACAGACGACGATGACGTACCTAATAAAAAATATGTTGACGATGCAATTCAAACTAATCCAACATTTCAAATTTTAAGAAATGATACACGTACCGCAGCATTTGATGTAAACGATCCTATAGCTTCTGGATTATTTCCAATTGGTCCATACTTTGTACAACCTGTAGAAAGTCTAGTAGGAGTAGTAATTGACAATAACATTGTTGCACAGTTTTTTAGAAACAGAGTGCAAATGGCCGGAGCAAACTTTTTTACAGAGGATCCAACACCGGATGACCCGTTAATTCCCGATGCTACTGTAATTCAAACGGTTAATACCAACGGCAATATCAAATTAGAAACCAACGGTACAGGGAAAGTTGAAATTACCTACGCCTTACAACTAGACAATCCAGGAACTACTCCAGCGGCAGTAAACAATGCTAGTTTAGTATATGGCGGATCTGTAGGTACAGGCAGCACAGGCGTTTATTTTAGAAACACCAGTAAGAATGATGAATTGATAAGCAAGAGCAAAGCTCTTGTTTTTAGCATGATATTTTAAGAGACAATAAAAATGATATACAGCACACGACTAACAACTTCAGGAGATACATTGGTGTTTACTAGCACCAGTACAGGAGCCCCAGTTGGTGGCGCAGTAGTTGCACAAGATAATGCCATTACAAATATCATAGTTTGTAATACAGGAACTCCAAACTTAACCGACGAAACTGTTAACAGTTGTACTCTAACATTAAATTTAGTGCCAGCAGGCGGAGTAAGTTCAGACACAAATACTGTTGTTAAGAATTTAATTGTACCTGCAGGAGAAACTGTATTTTTCAGCGACGAGCGCATAGTGTTAAAAGGTAGTACTACTTATGGTAATGATCAAATTCGTGCTACTGCCAGCGTTGGAAACTTGTTAAGTATCACAGTGAGTGCATTGCCAGTATGAGATTCCTTAAACAAAAAACTCTTAGCAAGTATAGTCCTAGTGATCAAACACTGTTTACCAATCACTATGGTCGTGCTGTTATGGAAATAACAGGCGGATTACGATTGCCTAAAGGTACTACTGCACAACGTCCGCAATTAAGCGGAGTTAGAACCACAGGCGGCGCTAATGGATTCATGCGGTACAATACTACAACAAACTCCATCGAAGCCTATATCGACGGAGTATGGGAAGTGGTTAGAGCTCCGGGCGCCACAGCTATTACCAAACAGACTCTAGGGCCAGGCAACGAAGTAGAGACAACATTTGGTCCTTTAACTAAAATTCCAAATTCTGAAAACAACATTTTGGTATTTGTTGAAAACGTTTTTCAAATTTCAGATACTAACTACAACCTAGTGGACAATTATCTAGGATCAGGTAATACCTATATTGTGTTTACCAGTTCAGTTCCTTTAGACAAATACATCACAATATATTACGGCTACGCCGATTAATATTACCGGAGAGAGCGAATGCCAGAACCGTTTGTAGCACAACTTGGTAGGATCAGTGGAAAACTTTTAACTGAAAATCTATTAAGAAACGGTGTTGACCTAACTTTTAGAAATGCTCCAACTGATGCTGACCTATTATATCTAGATGTTAATAACTCTAGAATAGGTATCAATTCTAATCCACCAGACTACGAATTAGACATCGCAGGCGACTCTAGAGTAAGTGCTAATGTTATTGTGAACGGTACACAAGCAGAGGTAGATAATTTAATTTTTTATACTTCTGGAACAATAAGCACTACAGTAGGCCCTATAATTATAGAACCTAACGGTGCAGAAGCCTATGTTCAATACGGTAAAATATTAACTCCTGATTTTGAAATTAAAGACAATTATATTAGAGGCATTGCTACCAACGCTGATATTACTCTGGATGCAGCAGGCACAGGCAAAGTTAATATTTTAGCCAGTACTGACATTACAGGCAATTTAGCAGTAGTTGGAAACATCTCTGCAACAGGTGAAGTAAGACTAGACGGACAGTTTATTGTAGGAGACAGTCCAATAGATACTGTTACTATTTCTCCTGATTTTACACAAAGTATTATTCCAGGACTAGATGGAACATACGATTTGGGTAAAAACGATAAGCGTTGGTCAGAATTGCACATTTACGACATAAATGGAGTTGATAATATTAATACTGTAAATTTGTTTATTAGCGATCAAATGAAATTTACTGCTAATACAATATCAACAATTCAAAGCAATGACAATCTCATAGTTGACTCTGCAACTGGCACAATAAGAATAGAAAACATTTCTATAAATGCAGGGGTGATAAACAATTTCAATAATACTCCTATAACTATTTCTCATACAGGTACTGGCTATCTAACCATAAACGATACCAATGCCTTTAGAATTCCATACGGAACTACAGCTGAACGCACTCCGGTTGAAGTAGGAGCCACACGTTGGAATAGTGAAATAGGCTACATGGAATGTTTCGACGGCACAATATGGCAGGTGGCCACAGGTGGCGGTATTGTTATCACTGCGCCTATCATGGAAGAACTCGGCCACGTTTATACACTGATCTTCGGCTAATTCCCAAATCTGACTAAATACTAGTAATTGCAGCGAACGACCAATTTTCTGCAAGATTCGACTGTGGTAAACCAGCAGAGAGCGCAAGCTGAAAATTTGGTTATCGGTGAAACACCGGGTATTTAGGAGAGCACATGGCTATTGGTCGTATTTCCGGTCCGCTCTTAAAGTCGAATTTGATTCGTGACGGAGTCAATTTAGCCTTTGAGACAGACCTTCTTTATCTTGATGTTGTTAACTCTCGCATCGGTATCAACACGGCTACTCCTCAATACCAATTAGACCTAGTAGGCACAGCAAGAACTACAAATTTAGAAGTTCTAAATCAAATAGAAGTTGGTAATTTTACACTTACCGGCAATACAATTTCTAGCAATCTTCCAACAATTAGCTTCATAGCATCAGGCGGTGAAGCAACAGCCTATCATTCTAGACTAACTGTTAATGATATTGAAATTCACGGCAACAAAATTTCAACTACTGTTTCTAATTCAAACTTAGAGTTAGATCCTAGTGGCACAGGAAAAGTCGACATTCAAAGCGCCACCGATATTACAGGCAATCTAGCAGTCGACGGAAACATTTCTGCAACCGGCAACATCACAATAGGCGGTAATCTTATAATTGGCGATGCATTATCGGACACTATCACAATTAATGCCAGTATTCGCAGCGATCTAATTCCTGAAACTAACAACTCATACGATCTTGGATCACCGGGATATAAATGGCAAGCAGTATATGCTCAAGGAGTTTTTGCTGATAGTTTGAGTCTAAGTACATTTGATGTTGGCAACATACATTTAGAAAATAACACCATCTCTACGACAACCGGAGATCTAGTACTTGACCCTAACGGATCCGGCGCTGTAGTAATCGGCAATTTCCGCATACGTGATAATACTATTACTAACTTTGTCAGCGACAGTATAACAGAATTGACACAAACAGGAACTGGATATGTAAAAATATCCGGAACCAATGCATTTGTTGTTCCACGTGGAACAACAGGCGAACGCCCAACAACTTATGCTGTTGAGGGCATGACTCGATACAACACAGATTCAAAGGCTTTGGAAATTTGGGATGGACTACAATGGTCAAGCCCAGCAGGTACAATTGGTGCCGTTTCAGAAAGCACAGCTAACGACATTGCAATTAGATTTGCATTGACACTAGGATAATATAATGCCAACCACATTCAAACACGCAGTTAACGCAGGAATAGGAACTACGCCAATAGATGTTGTACAAATTCCTGTAGGTTTTAGAGCAACAGTTATTGGTTGCAACATTGCAAACTCTACAGAATACGAAACAGTCAACGTTGACGTATTTGTAGTCAGCGATGATAGTACACCTGCATATTATGTTAGGGGATTAACAATACCGCCTAACTCAGCGGTAAAAATTATTACCAACGGTGAAAAATTAATTTTACCAGAAACATCAGGATTGAGAATTGTCAGCGATACTGCTAATAGTGTTGACACTGTTGTTAGTTATGTTGAACTTTCATAAGGAATAAATCATGGCAAATAGCAATTATTATCTAGGACAAGATCCAGAAAGTAGACTAGGTTCTACTCCAAGATTTTTCTATGGACTAAGAAAAAATGAAAATGGTAGTGTGTTTTTAGAACGCAGCGATCAGGCAAAGAGCAATGACAGTATTTCAATTAATAATCCCGGAGACCCAGCCGAGAACTTTTCCGACTTCGAAAACGGTGTGGATTTTTACGAAGGAATAGATATTAATCATAATCTTGTATTTGATAATTTAAAGTATCAACAATACAGATGGGACGATAGAGCTATTTTTTATTATGTAGATAATGACGGTCAATTAGTAGCAAGAATTAATAACGGTCACGAATACGACAATTTTGACTCAGAGGGCTAAAATAAATCATGTCAGATTTTAAAATCAGTAGATTAAAATATACTTGGAAAGGGCAGTGGTCCGCTGGATCTAATTACCTAAATGACGATATCGTACGATTCGGTGCAAGAATATATGTTTGTATCACTCAGCATACTGCTGATGACAATTTTTACGACGACTTAAACTTTTTAAACAGTGATATTCCTCCTAGTCCTGCCCCAAGATGGGTAGTAATGGTAGAAAGCGCCAGCTGGCAAGGCCGTTGGACTGAAAATACATATTATACTAGAGGTGCTGTTGTAAAGAAAGGTGCAGTAACATATTTTTGTGTCGAAGAACATATTTCAGCAGAACTTGAAAGCGACTTTGTTTTAGACTATTCAACAAATAACTATTGGATCATTTATTCTAGTTCAGAGTCATGGAAGACAAATTGGACAGTGTCCACACTTTATAATCTTGGCGATGTTGTTGTTAACAGCGGAAGAATCTACAAATGTATAGCGGCACATGTATCAAGTGATGATCCACTTATTGGACTAGAAGGCGATTCATTAAAATGGCAATTGATCTATCTAAATAATATTTGGAAAGGTGATTGGCAAATTGACACAATTTACTATGTAGACGACATAGTAAAATACGGCGGCACAGTCTATAGATGTATTTCTCAACATCTTTCAGCGGTTAACGAAGCACTGGGCTTAGAAAACGATCAAGGCAAGTGGGCAATACTCTACGACGGAATTGAATATGCCGGAGCCTGGTCTCAAGCAGTACAGTACAAAGTAAATGATGTAGTTAAGTATGGCAGTTATTTGTACAAGTGTACAGTAAAGCATACTACCAACAGCGGACAATTTTTTGATTCGGCTTATTGGACAATATTTTGCCCGGGTTTTGAATACGATCAAGAGTGGGCATCGGGAGCCATTTATCAACCAGGTGATATTGTTAGATACGGTGGATATTTGTTCATTGCAAAACTAACACACCTCGGCGAAGAGCCAACTACCGAGACCAATAATTTTTGGAATTTATTGTTTGTCAATTCAAACATTAGAGGTGACTGGACAGCCTCTACATCTTATCAAATTGGTGATGTAATAAGAAGACAAGGCCAATTATACATTGCAAAAAGAGATGTAACTTTAACAGATACTGATTTTATTGATGACGGTTCCACGATCAATACAGAAGATTGGGAATTGATGATCCCCGGATCTAAATGGCAAGGCCAGTGGGATGCGTTTAGATCTTATGTTATTGGAGATCTTATACTATGGAGATCGGGAACATATAGATGTATTGCAAAACATGTTTCTTCATTAGGTAATCGTCCCAACGACGAAGCTGGAATATATTGGGAAAAATACACCTATAGCGACGAAAGGAACATATTAACCTATACTGGTGATATTAAAACATATGGTCTAACAGAAGACGGTAGTACCATAGGCGCTACAAATTTAACCGTTGGTAATCAAGGTCAAACATTACAAGCTAAGAGTGGGTCACCAAGCTGGGAAACTTTTAATTCTTCGGCAAAAGTCTATTACGTTGCAACCGATGGTGTTGATAGCAGAACTACTGGAACATCACAAAACTCTCCTTGGAGAACAGTGAGATATGCACTGGATAACATCACTGGACCTGCTACAGTTTTTGTAAAGAATGGAATGTACGAAGAAATACTACCGTTAAGAGTTCCATCATTTGTAGCGGTAGTAGGAGACGAACTTAGAGGAACAATTATTTCGGCATCCGATACTGTGTTTACCAATGCAGACGCCTCGGCAATGTTGGATGTTATTGATTATTTAAATTATATTATAGAATACTTGATTTTAGAACAGCCAATTGGTACTACCGAAGTAGCCAATCCGGCATACGGTTCAATTTTATATGGACATGTTCCTCAAGATTTTACAGGAACCCCTGGAACCTCTGTGCAGGTAACTGCGGCAAGATCATTATTAGCACAGATACGATCAAGACTAGCAACTGGAACAGCTTCTCCTATTACAGGAACAAATGCTCTATCTACAGATGCTAATGTACTTGCAGCAGCGGCTCAATTATTAAACAATTCTGAATTTTTAGAATCAGAAATGTCTGCATACATTGCGTTTTTGAGATCAAGTTATACACAACCTCCAAGATTTATTCCTGATGTTGTAAAAATTGTCAATGCTGTTGCTTACGATTTAAAATATCCAGGCAATTATGAAAGTCAATTTACTGGCACTTATTTTTACAATTCAAAAACTGGATCAGAAAATAGATTATCAAATATGTTTTTGATGAAGGACGGCACGGGATTAAGAAATTGTACATTAACCGGTCTTAGTGGAACACTGGGAGCATTAAATGTCTATTTGACAAGAAGACCAACTGCCGGTGCGTATGCTAGTTTAGATCCAGGATATGGTCCGGCTGATACTAGTGCATGGGTAGGAACAAAATCTCCGTATATACAAAACGTGACTACATTTGGTACAGCCTGTATTGGCCTCAAAATAGACGGCGACCTACACGACGGCGGCAATCAAACTATTGTTGCCAACGATTTTACACAGGTGTTATCAGATGGAATTGGCGTATGGTGTAATGGTACTGGTAAAACAGAAGTTGTGTCGGTCTTTACCTATTATAATCATGTTAGTTATCTATGTACCGACGGTGGAAAAATTAGAGGTACAAACGGAAACAGTTCATACGGACAATACGGAGCAGTTGCAGAAGGTTTTGATCTAAGCGAAGTTCCAATTACTGCTGTAGTCAATAATCGATATTACGATGCTAATGTAGATCAAGTATTTGCAGTCAACGGAGAATTGACCAGAGCATTTTTCAGTCATGCAGGAAACGAATATACCCAAGCAACCTATACATTAACTGGTGCAGGTATTAACGGATCCTTGCTAGCAGAAGAGTTTAGGGACGGAGCAGTTTACGAAGTAAGAATTAAAGATCCGGGAGATTCTTCAGGATCGGGCGGCGGCGGATATGCTAATGCTAAAAATAATGCACAATCAGGAGATTTATACTCTGTAACAATTGCAGGTTCTGATGATTCAGAAGCAGATAGCTATCGTTCTATGCGATTGGTACTAGATTCTGGAACTGGAACAGGTCAATACGGATATATTGCAGAATTTAACGAAACTACAAAAAATGCTTTTATAGCCAGCGAATTTAAACCACAACAAACTGTAGCATCAACTACTTCATCTGGAAACAGGATTACTATTGGCACCACAGAATATCTAAAACTTAATGATCCTGTATTGTTTACAGGAGTGGTTAGCGGAAACATACAATTAGAAACTATTTACTATGTAAAAACCATAGTAAACGCTACACAAATAACGGTAAGTGATTCAGAAGGCGGCACAGTATTTTTATTAATTAACAGTTCCGGCGGCATGATAATGCATCATCTAGGTTGGAATCATTTCCAACCAGGTACTACTATAGAGCCTGTATTAGACACAACAACCTATTACAGTATTGAACCTAGAGTTACTTTTAGTTCTACAGGTTATAATGCAAGCGCAATTAGTTTAGCCACACCAGATGACTGGATCAGTATTACCTATGGTAGTGGAAAGTGGGTTGCGGTAGCCAATGGAGTTTCTACAGCCGGATCAAATGCCGCTGGTTATTCGTCAAATGGAACTACTTGGACAGCAACTAATTTACCAACTGCTGCAACATGGGTTAAAGTTGCCTACGGAGATAATACATTTGTTGCAGTGGCATCAAGCGGACAAATTTCTTATAGTTTTGATGGTGTAGCTTGGAACGTTGCTACAGCACCCGTAGAAACATACAGTTCGGTAGTCTACGGCAACGGTCTATGGGTTGCTACATCCACCGGCGGCAAAGATATTGCAACATCACCAGATGCAATAACATGGACCGCAGGACTATTGCCAGAAGGCGCCGACTGGATTGACATTACCTACGGTAAAGGCAAATTTGTTGCCGTTTCACAAAGTGACTCGTCTACAGCACAAACAGCATATAGTACCGACGGAACCACATGGACACTGGGATCATTTATCGGTGGCTGTAGAGGAATTGCCTACGGTAATAATAGATTTGTAGCCATAGAAGGTGGCTTCGCCGGAGCTAACTCCACTTTTTATAGTTTTGACGGTATAACATGGACTCCTGCATCTATCGATACACAAAATTGGCAGACTATCAAATACTTCCAAGGAACATTTGTTGCTCTAGCAGAAAGTTATGATAAAGTAGCAGTGTCAACAGACGGTATCAACTGGGCGTATAGAAGTTTGAGTGGAGTCCAGTCATGGAGAGATATAGCCGGCGGCGGTATTGGCAAACTGGTAGCAGTGTCTGGATTATCAGCAACTACTGTTGGTAATTTGTTATCAATGGGAACTACTCCTCAGGCTAGAGTAACATTGGGAAGTGGTCGTATTTTAAGTATATTGTTATGGGAAGTAGGCAGCGGTTATTCTTCAGCACCAGTAATGACATTAACAGATCCTAATAACACAACAGAAGTTACTGTAGGAGTTAGAGTTGGTAATGGAGTATTGGGCACTCCGTCGATTGTAGATGTTGGCGAATCTTATCAAACATTAACTACAGGTGCTATTGTAGCTGGAGACGGATATAAAGATCAATATCAAACTGGAAAATTTCTTGTAGTTGACAGTTTAACTCGTATACCGGGTCCTGGCGATAACTTAAACATAAACGGCATCGATGATTATACCTACAAGGTATTGTCAGCAGTTGTTCTTGGAGGAACAGTAGGAGATTACACTGCTCAAATTGCAATAGCAAAAACCCTAGGAAGAGAAGAATCTCCGGAGCACGACGAATCACTTACTATTAGACAGTTGTACAGTCAAGTTCGTTTGACAGGTCACGATTTCTTAGATGTAGGATTAGGAAACTTTGAACAAACAAATTATCCTAATACATTATTTCCTGTAGGAACAGTTCTTGCACCAGAAAATGAAGTTGTAGAAAAAGGCGGCGGCCGAGTATTTTATTCGAGCACTGACCAAGACGGTAATTTCCGAGTTGGAGAAGTTTTTGCAGTTGAGCAATCGACTGGTACAGTGACTATTAGTGCTGATTTCTTTGTGCTAGAAGGACTAGAAGAACTATCTCTAGGCGGAGTAAGCGTTGGTGGATCAGGAGTTGTAATTAGAGAATTTTCAACAGACCCATTATTCATCGCAGACAGTAATAACATTGTTCCTACACAACGGGCAGTTAAAGCCTATTTGTCAAGAAGAGTGTCAGGTGGTGGTTCTGATGCATTTACAACATCAGTAGTTGCAGGTGTGGTAAGAGTTGGACCTACTGATATTGGAACAACAACAAGCGAACAACTTAACATACCTGTTAAGGTTAATTTTAAACAACCTTTCAGTGGCGACTTATTAACTAATACCTACTTCCTTGCAGGAAGGGGTATGATATAAGTATTTTTTGACGAGCATAAATATTAATAACGGATTGGAGCTAAAATGGCTGAATTTAAACTAGGTAGAATTAGATTTGTATGGAAAGCAGACTGGGTAACCGGTACTACATACTATAAAGATGACGTCATCAATTATGGTGGACGTACTTATTTGTGCGTATCAGGGCATACTGCTAACGCAGATTTTTATGCTGATCTGGATGTAATTCCTACAAAATGGAATTTATTTGCCGACGGCCAATCATGGAAAGGTGAGTGGGAACAGTTAACTTTATACAAAGAAAATGATCTTGTTAAATATGGCGGATTTGTTTATATTTGTACTCAAGGTCATACTTCGTCAACCGAAACTAACGGATTAGAATTTGATTTAGATCTAGGCGATAGCGCACTATCAAAATGGGAATTATACGCAGAAGGATTTGAATGGAGAAGCGATTGGAGTTCTGTCGTTCGTTATCGCAAAAACGATATTGCAAAATACGGCGGAAACAATTATGTTTGTAATACTCCTCACACTTCTGCAGCCACCGCAGCGTTAGGTCTAGAAGCAGACTTAGAAAAATGGGATATCTTAAGTGAAGGTTTTGATTGGAAAGGCGACTGGTCAGTTAGCCTACGATATAAAATCAACGACGTTGTAAAATACGGCGGTCAGTCATATATTTGTAATGAAGGTCACACTTCTGCAGGAATAGCAGCCAACGGCCTAGAAGCCGACCAATCAAAATGGGATTACTTCCACAAAGGTATTGAATACAAAGGCGAATGGGCTAATGCAGTCCGTTACAAAGTTAACGATTTAGTAAAATACGGAAATAGCATTTGGAGATGTAATACATATCACACAAGTTCAACAAACTTTAGTGTAGTTTATTTTGAACAGTTTGTTGAGGGTATAGAATTTGAAAGTTTTTGGAGTTCTGCAACAACCTATCAACCGGGCGACATTGTTAGATACGGTGGTTATTCTTATATTTCTAAAACAGTACACACTAATGTTATACCAACTGATACTTCAAATTGGGATCTCTTTACAACTTCCTTTAAATTTGAAGGCGAATGGAGTTCTGGAACAGCGTACTTGCCAGGTGAAGTGATTAGACACGGCGGTTATACATACACCGCTACACTATCAGGAACTAACAAAAATCCAGAAACTGAAACTACCTATTGGTCTAGACTAAACAGTGGCCTAAGATGGAGAGGAGAATGGTTAAATTCAACTTCTTATCTATTAGGCGATATTGTAAAATACAATTCAAGTAGTTATATTTGTATTCTTGGACACACATCAGATGATGACGACAGTACACTTACTCCAACAACAAACAGTCCAGAGAAAGACAATACTGGAACATATTGGAATTTAATTACCAGCGGACTAGAAGATAGTGTTTTAACTACTACAGGAGATTTAGTTTATTACGCTCCTACAGGTCCTACAAGACTGCCTATTGGTGAAGAAGGACAAGTTCTTGCTGTAGAAAATGGAGTTCCAGTTTGGAAATTCTGGGGTAAAGTTGAACAGGTTTATTATGTTGCAGCGCATGGTGTAGATGCACCTTATCCTGCATACGGAACAACCATTGATCGGCCGTGGGCTTCTGTAAGATATGCCTGTGAGCAGATTGCTAAAGGTACAGAATTTTCAAATGCCGCATATCTGTTAAATCAAAATAGAACATTCATACAAAAAGAACTTACCGAATGGGTCGTTTATCAGATTGCCAACAGTATTGCTCCTTTTGCTGGTTTTGTTAATGACAGCCAGGCATTGTGCGAACGTGATATTGGTTTAATTGTAGACGCATTTGTCTATGATCTAACACACGGTGGAAATACCAAAACAATCGCTGCTACAGAATCTTATTTTACAGCACTTGGTGTTATTGAACCATTTATTGCTGACGAAGAAGAGCAACTAGTAGCATCTATTAATTACACTGTGACGCTAATAGATAAAATCTTAGCTAATCTTGCACCAGTTGCAAATTACCAAGCACTAAACGGAATTAGCGTAGGCAACAGAATTAAACAAATCATAGATTTCAATTATGATTCTGAAACTGGAGCAGGTGCCCTTATTACAGGACTAGCTGAAATAATTACAGATGCGTTAACTGCAAATAGTATTGCAGATTTACCAGCAGCCGATGTACCAAACTATACAATTAATGTAAAAACAGGACAATTTTACGAAGTTCTACCAATCTACGTTCCAGCAAATACTGCAATAGTAGGTGATGAATTACGTAGTACTAGAATTAGTCCAGCTGGTTCATTGATCGCAGCCAATGACAAGGCAAAATCTGTAACTACTTTACAGAGACTAAAGGCTATTACTTCAGACATTATTACTAACGTTGCAGTAACACCTACTTCAGGTAATACAGCTACACAAAATACAACCAGTCAAAAGGCTGGTAATGTTGGTAGTGCAACCGCAGTGTCAAGCATTGAAGCAAATATCACTGAAATTAAAGATATTATTTCTAACGGCCTAGGGTCAGTTGATGCATTTGTTTTGCCAAGTCCGACAAACTGGGGAACAAGTTTAACCAATACTGCTTACGCTTCAACTGGCAATGTTACTGGTGCAACATCTACATATGACAATGCTAGAGCACAAATTTTAGCCAACACAGCATTTATCAAAGCAGAAATTACTGCATGGATTGCTGTTCAAGTAGCAGGAAACATTGCACCGTTCACGACATCATTTACATATGATGCTGCGGCATGTGCTCGTGATGTAGGATACATTTTAGATGCAGCTCGATATGATATCACCTACGGTGGTAATACACAGACAAGAATTGCAGCAGATGCATATTACAGCTACGGTGAGGCAACATTTGGTAGCGGAGAAAAGGCAGCAACCTTAGCAGCATTTGCAAGATTAAAAACAGTTGTAGGTCAGGTTGTTACAGAAGCAGCAGTTTCTGTATCAGCAGGCAACGCTCTAACACAAGATGTTAGCGGTACTGCTGGTAATACCAGTTCAAAGAATTTTGCCGAAGAGCGTGTACAAGAAATTATTAACACTATTACTGCCGACGGTGTATTACCAACACTAATAGCACCTGCAACTTCTTGGGTGTCAGCAGCATTGTTAACTGCAAGAACAGTACTTAACAGTCTAAGATCTACAGTACAAACTGATTCAGTTACTTACATCAAGAGAGAATTCCCAACACTGAACTTTAATGAAACTACCTGTTCTAGAGACGTAGGCTACATCGTAGATGCATTAGGCTACGACTTGATGTTTGGCTCAAATTTTGCTTCTATCAAAGCAGGAATGGCCTATAGAAGAGGAACTAGTTCAGCACTATTGGTAGTGGCCAATCAGTTGGCAGCAACTCTAGGTATTATTGACTTCATTGGACACAAGGCAAAACAAATTGCAGCATCGGGAGCAACAGTTGCTGCCGGTAAGCTATGGGATTATGCTATTGACTATGTCAACACAGGAACACGCCCGGTTGTATTTGGCACAAACATTCCGGTAACAGATACCGATCTAATAAATGGTGCTAAAATTCTTGAACTTAACAAAGATTTCTTAGCAGCAGAAGCTACTGCATATGTTGCCAATACATTTAAAACAACTGTATCATCAGCAGATGGTAGTACAGACACATTTACATGTAGTTCGCAAACATGGTTAGTTGCAGGCGACACAATACGATTCACAGGAACTGTATTTGGTAATGTTGCACTAAACACAACCTACTATGTATTAGCATCTGGACTAACAGCAACAACCTTTAAGATCTCAACTAGCCTAAATGGCACAGCAGTTGATTTATCTGCAGCCAGCGGTACTATGGTTGCTAACTGGTACTACAGTGCTGCCCGTTGTGAAAACGATGTAAGAAATTATGTTGATGCTATATCTAAAGATTTAGTATATACAGGCAATTTTAACACAGTGACGGCAGCTAGATATTACAGAAATGCCTATACAGGTTCTAAACTAGAAGACATGTTCTATGTAAGAAATGGTTGCGGTGTTCGTAATCAAACACTCACAGGCCTAGATGGTACATCAGACGGTAATACCGCAGGTGCAGGTGATGCAGACGGACTAACCCCAGTTAATGAATGGGGTACACAACGTCCGTTAGCAGGTGCATATGTATCTCTTGATCCAGGATGGGGTCCTAACGATGATCGTGCATGGGTTACTAACAAATCAACTTACGTACAAAACGTAACAACATTTGGTACTGCCTGTGTAGGTCAAAAGATCGATGGCAGCTTACACGCAGGCGGTAATGATTCTATTGTTAGCAATGACTTCACACAGGTATTGAGTGACGGTATTGGAGCATGGATTACTAACTTAGGTCGTGCAGAACTTGTTTCGGTGTTCTCGTACTACAATCACATTGGCTATCTAGCTGAAAACGGTGGTAAGATTCGTGCTACCAACGGTAATAACTCCTACGGAACATTTGGTTCTGTTGCTGAAGGATATGATGTTACTGAAACTCCGATTACAGGAGCAGTTGATAACCAAGCCCAAGAAGCTAGTGTTAGAAGTATTATCACAGACGGCAATCAATTGCTAGTTATGGAATATTTAAATGCTGGTTTAGATTATTCAACAGCTAGCTATACTATTTCTGGTGCAGGATCCGGAGCAGCAGTATCTACAATAGATACTAGAAATGGCGGATTATATCAGGTAAGATTAACTGATCCGGGCGATAGCACAGGACCTGGCGGTGTTGGTTATGTAACTTCTGGCAACGTAGCACAAGGCGGAAATACAACACAGATTACTATTGCGGCTGCTGATAGCGCATTAAGTACAGCCTATGTAGGCATGCACTTGTTTATTACAGCAGGAACAGGCGCAGGACAGTATGGTTATATTCAAACCTATAACAACGGAAGCAAAGTTGCTACTATTAGAAAAGAAAGTGACGGTACAGCAGGATGGGATCATGTGATTCCAGGTACGCCAATTGTGGCTTCACTGGATCTTACTACAGTTTATGAAATTACACCTAGAGTTACATTTAGTGATCCTGGTTATACAAAAACTATAAGATCGCTATCCACTGCTAGAAATTGGAATGATGCTGTTTACGGAAACGGTTATGCCAGCTACTTAGGTTTAAGTGCTACAGGGGGTGTAGGATCTAGTTCTACATTTGATGTTGTAAGAAGAAATGGAACATATACTGTAACTATTAATTCTCCTGGATTTGATTTCGTAGTAGGTAATACATTAACTATTGCTGGCACAGCAGTAGGTGGTGCAGCTCCAACTAACAACATTAGCATAACAGTTGATGCAATAGATTCTACAGATGGTAGTATTACCGCAGTTTCCGCAACAGGCACAGCAATTGCTGGAGCATATGTTGCAGTAGGATCTAGCACAAATAAAGCAGGTTATTCTATAGATGGAACAACTTGGAGCGAAGTAACATTACCAGCAGTTGGCGATTGGCAATCTATTGCGTACGGTGTTTACTCTAGCGTTAGCAAGTATGTTGCAATCGTAAGAGACGGCACAATTGCAGCACACTCAGTTGACGGCGTCAACTGGTCGACTAGTTCTATTGGCGAAGGTGGTGACTGGGTAGGCATTGCCTACGGTAGTGCAAAATTTGTTGCAATAAGTGAAAGCGATTCCGGCACAACATCCAGAGCAGTATCATCAGATGGCGGCTTAACCTGGAGTGTTGGTAGCGTATCAACAGGCGCCAAAGCTATTGCGTTTGGTAATGGCCGATTTGTCATTGTTGAAGGTAATTTTAGCAATAGTGTAGCATGGTCTACAGATGGCGTTACATGGAATGTGACAACAATGCCAGCTAATGCTGATTCAACAGAATCAAATTGGTTTGACATCGCATTCGGTAACGGAAGATTCGTTGCAATTGCTGATAATGCAACAATGGTTGCTTACAGTTTCAACGGTGCAACATGGTATTCTTCAACACTGCCAGTTAGTGCAGACTGGAGAAAAGTTGTATACGGTAGTGGAACTTTCCTTGCACTTGCAGACGGAGAAATTGCAGCTAGTTCACATGATGGTAAAAATTGGACTTCAAGAAGCACAACAGTAGCAACAATCAGCGTGACTGATACTGCCGAAGATGATTCAACAGCATGGGCATCAGGCACGTTATCTTCCGTTGCAAATTGGAGTGCTGTAGGATATGGCGGTTCTAAATATGTTGCAGTATCGGGTCCTACATTAAACGTAGCATATTCAACTAACGGTGGATCTACTTGGAGTGCAGGAACTATCCCAACAGGTACAGACGATGCTCGATGCATTGCCTACGGTGGCGGCACATGGGTAATTCCTTACATCAGTTCAAACGATGTAGCAACTTCCAGCGATGGTATTACATTTAGTTTCCAAAGCAACGTACTAACAGCCGTTCGAGATTGGAGTGCTATTACTTACGGAAATGGAACATTTGTACTAGTTGGTAATAGTTCTTCTGTAGCACAATATTCAACTAACGGAACTTCATGGTCTTCTAGTACTATGCCAGGTACCGACGAATGGACCAGCGTTGCCTATGGAAATATTGGCGGTACTAACTATTTTGTTGTAGTTAGCGGTAGTACCACAAACTCAACAGCAGGCGCAAGCTCTGTAGATAACGGTGCAACATGGACTGCTAGAACACTGCCAACATCAACACGATGGAGCAGTGTAACGTTTGGTAATAGTACATTTGTAGCAGTAGCTGGAAACAGTGGTACTACTACAACATCTGCAGCCTACAGCACTAACGGCACTACATGGTCTGCTGCTACATTACCTGGTGCAGCAGCCCGTTGGACAAATGTAACATGGAACGGTAGCGTATTTGTGGCAACTGCCTATAACAGCAGCAGATCAGCAATATCTGAAGATGGTATAACATGGACAGAAATTACTATGACTACCACAGCCAACTGGAATGCTGGTGCAAGCGATGGTGCTTATAACACAGTGGTAGTTGGATACGGAAGTTCAGCGGTTAAGACTCAGTTCTATCAAGCTAATACCAATTACCTAACAGTGGCCAGTACCGCAGATTTATCAGTTAATGACACTGTACAATTTAGTTCTGGAGTTATTGGTGGCGTGTCAAGCGGCACTCGATATTTTATTAAATCAATTGCCAGTGCAACACGCTTTAATATTTCGTCATCAGTTGGAGGAAGTGTTGTAACACTAACTACCGGCACCGGCACAATGGCTGGAACTATTGGTAAATTATATTCAGCAGCGGCCTACGGCAACCCTACAGGCAATGCAGGATTCCTTACATTCAATCAAGGTGGTCGAAGAGCACTAGCAGTATATGTAGGTACAAGAGCACGTGGTAGAGCATGGGTAAATGACGGACTCATAAGAGAAATTTGGGTACATGAGCCAGGATCTAATTACACCAGCGCACCAACAATGACCATTGTTGATCCTAACAATACAGGTGCAGATGCAACCTATGTTGCTAGAATTGGTGATGGAGTATTGGCACAACCAAACTATTCAAATAGAGGTGCAAATTACACAGCATCATCTACAACTGTAACAGGTGACGGATACGCAGACAACTATCAAGTTGGCGCATTTATTGACTTCAAAGATCTTACAGACGTTCCAAGAGGCGGCGCAAACTTGCAAATTGCAGGAATTGACGATGTCTATTACAGAATCGTCAACGTAAGAGATCTAACAGGTGTGGGTCCGTACAGTGCTCAGATTCAAGTAAGTCCGGATGTTGGAACATTGGAATCACCAGACCACAACGCAGTCACTACAATTAGACGACGCTACAGTCAGGTGCGTTTAACAGGCCATGACTTCTTAGACATTGGTACTGGAAATCAAACCAATACCAATTATCCGGGTCTACCAACAACAGACCCAATTCCTGCTAACGAAACAGTTGATTCAAATGGCGGTCGTGTATTCTATACATCAACTGACCAAGACGGTAATTTTAGAGTTGGTGGATTGTTCAACGTTGAGCAGTCAACTGGTACTGCAACATTAAATGCAGATGCATTTAATCTAGCAGGATTGAACGAACTAAGTTTGGGTGAACTAGCGTTGGGCGGAGGTGGAGCAACAATCACTGAATTCTCAACAGATCCGTTCTTTACGGCGGATTCGGATACAGTGATACCAACTCAAAGAGCTATTAAAGCCTACATTTCAAGTCAAATTGGTGGTGGCGGATCTAGCTTGAATGTTAATACGTTAACAGCAGGTGTTATTTTCATAGCAGGACAAGAAATCACAACTACAACTAATGTACAGATTAACATAAATAGTAAAGTGAACTTTAAAGCTGGTGTTGATGGATATGCTGTCGCACTGAACTTATTTTTAAATGCATAACGGAGAAATTTAAATGGCTACAGGAAGATTAGGAATAGCAGATTTAGCAGCAGCTACCAATACTAGCGTTTACACCGTTCCATCAGGGTATTTTGCAGTGCTTAGTGTGAACATTTGTAATAGATCAAACCAAGCAATTGCAGTAAGAATTGCAACCGCTGATTTGGATACACCAGTAAACGGAGAATATCTAGAATACGATACTGAAGTTTTAGGTCGTGGCGTTCTAGAAAGAACAGGTATTATTGTTGCAGCAGGTCAAAAAATTGTGGTAAGATCAAGCGGTGCCAATGTCAGCGCAGTTGTTTTTGGCATTGAAACATCTACAACATAAATACATATACGAGGAATTAATAAAATGGGAAGATACATCACAACAACCGGTACTGCACAAAACGTGACTAGAACCGTAGGCACTGCATATGCGGCACAAGTTAATGATAGAATCATTTGCACCACTGGTGGTTTCACAATCACATTGCCTGCCACGGCAACCTTGATTGAGAACGATACCATTCAGGTAATTGACGCAACCGGTGTTTCTGGTTCAAGCAACATTACACTTGCTAGAAACGGTTCAAAAATTCAAAACTTGAATGAAGATTTAGTAATCAACGTAAACAATGCTTGTGTCACATTAGTGTGGACAGGTGCTACATACGGTTGGTTAATTACAAGATAAGAGAACCACAATGGCAAATTTGACATCATTTTTTGTTAACGACTCCGGTGCAGTAAATCAGGTCAACAGAGAATTTCAACTGGCAATTTACAATACCGACACTCCGTCGGTAACTAACGGTGGATCATGCTGCCTATGGACCGTTCCAGCTGGAATTACTTGGGCCGTGTTTGAAACATGGGGCGGTGGTGGCTCGGGTGGTGGCGCATGTTGTTGTATGGGTCCTTACTATGGTCCAGAAAGTGGTGCATACTCTAAAAAGAATCTAGCAGTTACAGCAGGACAACAATTTTGCATTTGTGCAGGCGGCAGCGGCTGCTGTAATACACAGTGTTGTGGAGTCTGTGGATATCCTAGTTGGGTATTATGCCAAGCTGGCGGAGCCACAGTGACTTGCGCAGCCGGCGGATGCGGCGGATGCGTACAATGTTTTAGAAGCTATCAAGGCTGTACAGGTATCTGCTTTGGTATGTGTAAAATGGGTTGCGATGTTGGACCAAGTGATTTTACTCAGCCTAAGATCATGAGTCAACCAAAAACATCAAACTATTGCTGGCAAAATATGTTCGAGTTCAAATCAGGACCAACCAAATATAAAGCAAATCTACTCTTAGGTATAGAGCATTGCTCAACAAGTTTAACTATCTCTGGCTGCTCACCATTTGGCGCACCGGCGTATCCGGGAGGACCCGGTAATAGTGCAACAGCCTGCGGTGGCGGATGCTGTTGGGGCGGTTGGGGTGCCGGCGGACTAGTAGTAGTAAATTACGGATAATAGGAAAAATAAAATGGCAGAAAACACACCAATCGTAAAAACATTCACATATGATATTGCTGATGCATACCTTTATCAAACAAATAGTTTGAAAAGAACAGCCCAGTGGACTTATAAGGGTCCTAGGTATTTGTGGATATTTGTAGATGCAGCTACTAACAAAATTATGAGTAGATTTCATTATACTGAAAAAGATAATGGCGATACTGTACCAACGCCACAAGGGCAGATCAAAGTTATGGTAGATGCTGCTATAAATCCAGAAATTGCCAGTTGCATCCATAACGAGACCATATACGGTGAACTACCTCATACATCTGAAGTATTACCAGATGGCAGCACATACGGTCATCCAAATCCTATTCCGCCTGATCATACATACGAACTCACAGAAATACAATATAATGCTACAACAGAAAAATTTGTAAAACCTTATCCGTGGAAAAAACCACACATGGATTGGGAAACATTAAAAAATGTTAGAAATGCTATGTTACAAGCAACTGATGGAAAAATAGCACAAGCAGCTGATGTTGATAAAACAGCTTGGGAAACATATAGACAAAAACTAAGAGATCTACCTAGGGTATTTGCAGGTATTGATCCTTGGAAAGTACCGTTTCCTATTGAGCCCGGCACTACGCCGTCACCTACTGACCAAGCGGGGTAATTAAATGGCAACGTTAACTTCGTTATTTCCAGATACCGCTACAACAAACATTATACAGCCTGCAACGGGCATATTTAATCAGTTATATGTTCGAAATACCAGTTACGACAACGTAACCAACGGTGGTTTTTGCTGTCTATGGACTGTACCTACAGGAACAACGTGGGCCCGTTTTGAAGTATGGGGTGGCGGTGGCGATGGCGGTGGCGCCTGCTGCTGTCAACAGCCTTCAATGGGTGGTGGTTCAGGTAGCTATGCTAGAAAAACTACTCGAGTGGTTCCTGGCGAAACCTATAGACTATGTGCAGGAGGCAGCGGCTGTTGCTCTCAATCATGCCTAGGTACCTCGGGTTTTCCTAGTAGCGTGTGCAATCCAGGAGCAAGTTCATATCCAGTAGCATTGTGTGCTAGTGGTGGGTATGGCGGCACCAGCAGTTGCTTCTACGCTATTTCTAGTTGCTATCATTGCGCCACTACAATCTGCGGATGCACCTGCGGCGCTGACTTTAGTCTTTGCGGACTTACAGGATCAGCTCACGCATCATGGTGCGGATTTGATGCATGGCAATATACTCCACAAGGAACATATGCCGGAGGCGGCGCAAGAACTGGTTCAACTCATTGCGGTGAATTCTGGATGGGTTGTGCAATTATGGGCAACGGAAATATATTCCCAGGTGGCGGTGGCGGTACAGCTATATCATATGGCGCTTGCTGTTGGGGCGGATGGGGCGCCGGCGGCCAAGTACTGGTCACTTTCAAATAAGGAATCAAAATTAAATGGCAACTCTAAAAGCGTTAACAGGGACAATTACTGCTATTGCAGCTACCAATTTTCCTACAGAAGTTTTGATCTATAACACCAGCGTGGATAGTCCGGCTAACGGAGGACGTTGCTGTCAATTTACATTGCCTTCTAATACTCGATATGTTAAATTTGAGATGTGGGGTGGCGGCGGTGGTGGCGGCGGTGGTTGCTGCTGCCAACAAGGTAATCCCGGCGGTGCCGGTGCATATGCGGTAAAAACTGTATGCAGCACCAATCTTGGCGGATGCCAATACACAATTTGTGCCGGCGGAACTACCAGTACATCACCCAACTGTATCGGCTGTGCTGGATGCGACAGTTTTGTTCAAGGATTTGGTCTTAGTAATTTTTGTGCCAAGGGTGGAAATTATGGAGACACTCATTGTTTCTATCAATTTTGTCATCCTTGCTGCATACCTTTTACACACTGCTGTAACGGATTTGGCGGAGATATTTGTATCCACGGTCAACACAGTACATATCAAAGTTATAATTGGTGCGCACAAGCATTCCAGCAGCATGCCATGTTAGCAGCAGCTACAGCATCTGGCCCTATGTTTGGTCCAGGCGGTTGTATTAACGGTTCACCTAATGGATCGTGTACCAACTGGTTCACTAAGTCATATTTTCCAGGCGGCGGCGGCATGAGTGTGCATACCATTGGCGGCAACTGCTGGTGCGGCGGCCACGGTGGTGGTGGCCTTGTTTCAGTAACTTACGGATAAAAAAATGCCAAAAATTCAAAAATCATTTACCTACGATGTGCCTGACGATTACCTACATCAAACTCGAACATTGAACAAAGTCGGAGTTTGGACTTACGACGGCCACGATAAAATTTGGGTATTTGTTGACGCAGAAACTAACAGACTTACCGGAGATTTTAAAACTCCAGATGAGGATGGAGCGACTTACCCAACACCCTTAAATCTTATAAAAGTAGAAATTGACTGCAATCTTAATCCTTTATTAGCCTGCCTAGTAGGAGCTGATGAAGTTCGAGATTATAATCTTTTAGACCAACATGAAGAAACACTGCCAGACGGCACAGTATATCGTAGACCGTTGGTTCCTCCTCCAGATCACACTTATGAAATGACTGAGATTGCATATGATCCTATCACAAATACATTTGTCACTCCGTATCCATGGAAAAAACCACATGTAACATGGCAAGATATTCGTGAGTGGAGAAACAGAAATTTACAAATGTCTGACCCTAGAGTTATAGACGACATGCCTGCTGCTATCAAAGCCAAATGGGAAGAACATCGTCAAAAACTCAGAGATATTCCACAGACGTTTGGTGCTGCTCCAGGCGGTACGCCGCCTATAGATCCCTGGAAAGTACAACCAATAACGGCGCCCGACGGCACTGAATAAAAAAAGGAGCATTGCTCCTTTTTTTTTGAGTTCAGAAATATTGCTCTCTCCTTGAAAAGATGCTAAATTATATAGTATCAAAAACATTTAGGGATCACACATGACAGAACGAACCAAAGCATTTTTTATTAACGGAGGCGCCGGCCGTGTACTCTGTTCAATACCTGCCTTAGAAAAATACGCCGAAGAAGTTGATAAAAATTTTATAGTTGTCTGCGAAGGTGGAACAGACTTCTACAGAGGTCACCCAATATTACATTCAAGGTGCTACGATCATTGGCACAAAAATTTATTTGAAGACAAATTAATTAATTGCGATTTAATTACTCCTGAGCCCTATCGAGTTTGGGAATATTTCAATCAAAAATGTTCTATTGCACAAGCATATGATATTGCCATAAACAACAAAGGCATTAGAGAACTACAGCAGCCATTTTTAAAATTATCTAATGACGAATCTATACTAGGATTTAACATTGTTAAAGAAGTAAAAGAAAAAACCGGAAAGAAAAAAGTAGTTGTATTCCAACCGTTTGGCCGCGGAGTTAAGGCCGACAATAATATCATATATGATCCAAGCGGTAGAAGCTTTGAAGGCGTCCATGTGATTGAGATTGTAAAAAAATTACAAAAAGAAGACCTAGGTGTTATTGTAATGAGTGAACTTGGAATAGACTTTCAAAAACACGGTTGCAAAGATCCCGTGGCCCTACCTCAAAATGTATCACTAAGGCAGTGGGCAGGAATTATTGGCCAAGCTGACTATTTCCTAGGCTGTGACTCGGTGGGACAACATCTAGCGGTAGCGTTAAACAAGCCGCTATCGGTAGTGCTTGGTTCAACTTTTCCAATTAATGTTACCTATATGGACTACGATAAATTAGATATTTTAGATATGGGCGGAGAAATTCGTCAATACAGCCCAATTAGAATTACCATGGACGATGTTGCAGATCGTGGCAACGACGGTATTATGAAGATGAATGAAAAAGTTGAAAATGCCATTGTAGAATCTGTAAAAAAAGGAATTGAAAACTTTCCTATTCTTCAATCTACAACAGAAGAAATTTCAGTAACATCTGCTCCTACCTGTCCTACCTGCTAAAAAATGAAGAGATTTTTTGCTTTTGGTTGCAGTTATACTAATTATGCATGGCCTACTTGGGCTAATTTGCTATCGGTCAGCTATGACGAATTTTATAATTGGGGACTAGCAGGCATTGGTAATCGTGCCATTGCCGAAAGAGTAGCAGAAGCTAATGTTAAACACGGATTTACCAAAGATGATCTAATCATAGTGCAGTGGAGTAGTCACCTACGTAATGATTGGTGGCACAAATACAGTTGTTCGGATAGGCCCTATCAATGGAAGACAGGCGGCAGTATATTCAATTATATCAATGAAAAACTCTATGACAATAAGTGGGTAGATACATTTTTCTATGAACCTGCATATTTTATGCATACCCTAAATCATATTTCATTAACTCAAGGCCTGTTAAAATCTATAGGTTGTGAATGGTACATGAGCAGTATGGGTGATATTCGAAACCTAGGTGCAGATCTTAGAAATCATGCAGATTACGGAGAATTAGGACACATACCTACACCGGGCGATGTTAACGTTGATATGTTAGCATGGAAAAAAATTCCAGAGCTATCAATATACAATAAAACAATTTGGGAAGACAATCAGGATCATTGGCTTATGCCCATGGAAACTCACGCACAGCTACATAACGAACATACCTACAAGTACATAGACGATGGCCGAGGCGGTACTAAACAGTTTACGGACGATTTTCATCCAACCCCAAGACAACATGCGTTGTGGATTGAAAGTCAATTAGCTGATAGATTAAATTTATCAAAAGAGACTATGGATTTTGCCTACAGTGTAGCTGAAAGAGTCGACGATCATTTTAATAAATTTAAATTTAGCAAAATGCAATTTACAGAAAAATTATTTTCTAATGAGTTTTTTGAAAAGAAATATGACAAAATGCAATGGCCTACACAGTTGATGGGATTTTGATATGAAAAGATTATTCACCTTTGGTTGTAGTTATACCAGTTATTCTTGGCCTACCTGGGCTAATTTGTTGTCTATTGATTATGATGAATTTTACAATTGGGGTCTTGCAGGATTAGGAAACAGAGCGATTGCTGAGAGAATAGTAGAGGCGCATCACAGACACACATTTACTGAAGATGACTTAATTATAGTGCAGTGGAGCAGTCACCTACGTAATGATTGGTATCACGAACACAGTCTACCTGAAAGACGTTCTAATTGGAAAACTGCTGGTAGCATTTTTAATTACCTAAATCAATCTCTATATGATCAAAAATGGGTTGATACATTTTTCTATGAACCAGCATATCTCATGCATACCTTAAACAATATAAGTTTAACTCAGGGTTTTTTAAATTCAACCGGTTGCAAATGGTACATGACTAGTATAGGAGATATACGTGATATGGGGGATGATTTTAGAGATGCTCCTGGATCAGGAGAAAAACATATCTATGATAATCCTAATAGATCAAAAACTGGTCTTGCCTGGGACAAAATTGCTAATTTAAAGTTCTATGAAGAAAAAATATGGAATGATCATGCAGATCACTGGCTTACTCCATTAGAAACTATAGCAAAACAACATTTAGATTTAACTTTTGAATTTGATGATACTAATGCTCCTGGTGAAAAGTTTTTTGACATCCACCCTTCTCCACATCAAAACATTATATGGATAGAACAAGAATTAAAAGACAAATTAGAATTAACAGAAACTTCAATTAATGCTGTTAAAGAACTTGCAGACAGTATACATAGTTTGCAGAAAAAAATGAAATTTGACAAAATTACATTCGAACTTACCCTGGCTAAACGAATAGATTGGCCCAGTTCAGTGAGTCATATGGTGTGGCCAACTTGGCCTAACGGATTTTAAAGGAATACAATGAAAAAAGATATCTGGATTGCAGCATTAGCTCGAGGACATAACAGCAGTGTGTGTCTCTTAAAAAATGGCGAAATCGTATTTTCGATTGAGGAAGAGAGATTAAGTAGAAATAAGTATGACGGCGGCCCGTACGCTGCAATGCTTAAAATACTAGACTACACTGACAAGATTGATTATCTTGTAATAGCACATACACAAAGTCTACAAGAAACCGCAGGTAGAGTTGACTTTAGCGGTGACGACATTTATACCGGACTTGCAAGAAAACTAGGATTAATTAGTAGAAAAGAAAATCCTTACAAACATCCGCAGGTAATTGATCTTAGTCACGTGCATCATAAACTACACGCTGCTTGTGCATTTTACAGGTCAGGGTTTGATCAAGCAACAGCACTAATTGTAGACGGCGCCGGCACATTTATTCCACTTAATATTAGTGGTGAACAAATCATTGGATGGGAAACTGAAAGTATCTATGACTGTAAATATCCTGCAAGTTTTAAAACGGTGTACAAACACATTGGACTTAGAGGGCCAAATCCTGGTGCATTAGTTAAAAGTTTTGATGGTACCATGTACGACGAACCAGGGCAGACGCACGAAGCATTGATTACAGATCGTGCAGGTATTACCAAAGTCTACGAAGCTGTAACACAATATTGTGGATGGTCAAGTATTGAAGCAGGAAAAACTATGGGATTGTTCCCATATGGAAAAGAAAATTCAAATATTCCTAAATTGTTTGATGACACAAGTATATCTCCAGTGGCCAATAGGAATCTTATTGTTCCAACGTATCCAAACGGTGCTGTAGTAAATGCTGAGTTATTTTCTTATCTAGGTAGCGATGCTACACAGATGTCCTGGGGTGATAATAGCGATGTTACATATCTAGACAATCGCAGAGATCTAGCATATGCTTGTCAAACTCAAACTCAAGAACAAGTTTTGAGATTAATTCGAAAAGCTGTAGAAATGACTGGACAAAAGAAAGTGGTAATTAGCGGAGGTTACGGACTAAACTGTGTAGCAAATTACTACTATCTACAACATCTAAGAGCCGAAGGAATTGAAATTTACGTAGAACCTATTAGTAATGACGCCGGAACTGCAATAGGCGCAGCCTTAATGTTTTATAAGAGTATAGAACCACAATCTAATATAGATTATTCAAAAGACGGGCTATATCTAGGATTCAAGTATGATTATTCTGATGCAGATATTGCTGCATTTACACAATCCCATGGCGCTGAAATTACAGATGCTACTGATCAAGACATTGTAGATCTTTTGATTAACAAAAATATCGTGGCATTTTTTCAAGGGCGTAGCGAGAACGGCCCTAGAGCACTAGGTAATCGAAGTATTCTATTTGATCCAAGATTTAGTGACGGAAAAGATTATGTAAACAGTGTTAAGAATAGAGAATATTTCCGCCCGTTTGCAGGATCAATTATGCAGGAGCACGTACATGAATGGTTCGATTTACGTGGAATGAAAGATACTCCACACATGATGTATGCAGTAAATTGCCAACCGGGTATAGAAGAAAAGATTCCTAGTATTATACACATTGATGGAACCTGCCGTATTCAAACAGTGACTGCTGAGCAGAATCAACATTATTATAACCTCATTAAAGAGTTCTATGATACTACAGGTTGCCCAATAATTTTCAACACTAGTTTTAATCTAGGCGGAGATCCGCTAGTAGAAACCTTGTTTGATGCCGTAGAAACGCTGCAAAAAAGCAAGATAGAATACCTGTACCTGCCAGAATACAAAAAACTGCTAAAAATTGCCAACTAATTAGAACCCGTTAATTCAATGCTGATATTGTTTATGCTAAATACTCAATACACCATTGGATCGATATGGACTTTACTAGATATTTTTTACGCGGACTCAAGGGCACCCTGAGATTTAACAACGGAGTTAATCTCAGTTATAAAGGCCCCTGGGTTGAAATTTTCCCTAACACAGTTATTGACGAATTCTACGTGGGCGATTTTATGTCTGCGGAATACACCATGTGCGTAGATGGTGGATCTGTTGATAAAGAAATTATCAAATGTTTAGTAGTTGCTGGGCCGTCTTCGGCTAGTATTACAATATACGGCAGAACTTCATTACAGGATGATATGATTACATTGTCTGCAACGGTCAATGATTCAAAAGTCACGTTAATTGCATCCCCAATTGGTCCAGAATCGAAAAGATTGATATTCAGCGTTAGCTACTATCATGCTATAAATGACCTATAAGAGAATAAAATGACAGTTGAATACTCCCCACTAAAATCAAACTACGGATTTGCAAGTCCTGGATTTGCTGTAGACGATCTAGGTAATGTTAATCTAGATAACAATATAGTTATAGACAACGACGCTACAATAAACGGGACTTTATTTGCAGCTAACATTCAAATAGGCGGCAGTGGCGCAGCATTTGATATTATAGAAAATGACGATTCGACACTGTCTTTATCAAAAGATATTACAAACAGTCACTTAAGAAATCTCGGTGTATTAGAAAGATTAGAAGTAGATGGTGACGTTTATATTGGAATAGCATCTACTAATTTTATCAGTATAGATAACGGCGCTGTTGTTATTAACAGTTCGGAAATTGGTGGCATGGATAACATAGCAATTGGACAAAATACTCCAGCAGACGCTACATTTTTAGATGCAGCAGCAAACAATGCACCAACATTAGCCAGTCACTTGACTAGAAAAGACTATGTTGATGCAAGAGTAACAGCGTTTTCAATAGCATTCGGAGCATAAGGAAAAGATTAAATGGCAAAAAAGAAATTACTCAATTACGTATTTGAACCAGGATTAAGCAAAGATTCTAATGCTTTTCCTAATGCTTATGCTCTGTTGTCGGCAAACAAAGCCTTCATCCAGGCGCAAGTTGTAGCTTTTATAAATTATAACATAACAAATAGTATTTCGCCGTATGTTGGTTATACATATGCACCCGCAAAGTGTACTAGAGATGTAGGATATTTTATCGATGCTATCTTGCACGATTTAAAATATGGCGGCAATGTAAAAATTAGACAGGTAGCTGACTATTTTCATATTAAAGGCGAACCTATGATTCGAGGTGATGTATCACCGGAAATTACAGGTCAACAATATATAAGAGATATTATCAACAATTATATCTTTACAAATAATCCAGTAACTCCAACTTACGGACAGACTGTTGTTGAGCAAGTCACAAACCAATCGTCGGGAGAGCAGGGAGCCGCTGCAAGAATTACTAGTGAATTTCAAATCTTAGGTAACGTTATTCAGAACGGACCAACAGCAATGGCTACAAAGGTTCCTGGAGTAAGTTCTATTAGAATTCTAGGCAGTTATTTGCCTAGTGATGTCCTATTAATAACAAATACTAATACTGGGCAAATATTATATAATTTTGCTGATCCTTCAAACACAGTTAATTTTGAATATAAAAATGGTAGGAGCAGTGGTGACGGTGAACTATTAAGTGATTTAGATTTTCCGTCGTGGTGGCAAACTACTGATACAATTACCACAATTAATCTATCAGAAGATACTTCGACACTTTCGGCATCAACGGATTTACAAATATTTGTAGAAGAGCCATATCAAACAATTCGTCCTTGGGACTTTGGTACAGATGCTATTGAGCGTATGCGTGTTGCCGCTCCGCAGGCCATGCTTGACGCTGACTTTGAATACGGACTGCAACCAACTAAATGGCAGGCTCTTGGATTATTGAGAAGTTATCCTAGTTTTTACGAAATTCCTGCAACTGACTTAACCATTAATGCCATAACTACAGATGCGTCAGCAACTACTGGATTTTTTGGAGCTTCTTTAATAACAGTTTCGACAAATGGTAGTCACGGTTATAGTGTTGGAACTCCTATCACTGTTAAGGGATTGTCTAATAACATTAACGGATTTTCGAGAGCAGAAGGTACTTTTTTAGTTCACAGCATTCCTAGTGCGGTAGCTTTTACTTACTATGCTTCTGCAAAAGTGGGATCAGCAGTTGGTGAAAGTTTATTCACTTCTTTTGCTCAAATTAGACAGGCAGGATTCTACACCGGCGCAAGTATTGGTGCTCCTGTATTCAGCGTTGCTAGTAACGGAACAACAAGCACAATCGTTTCGGTATTTGATTCACCAAGCTCTTCATTAAGAATTGCGTACAGCGGCTCTGCTCCTACACCTGGATCACCAATTACTGGTAGTACATTTATTCCAGCAGGAACATCTGTATCGGCTATCAACGGAAATGCGGTAGCAACAGTGTATGCAAAAAATGACATTAACCCAACTGATACTTCAATATCATTAACTAGCTATACTGGAGTACAAGGCGGAATGGCGTTCGACAATGGGTCAGGTGATGCTGTCTATATTAATTCTATTTTAAGTGGTGAGGCAAATCTTTCAGCAGCTTGTGGTCTTACATTGTTAGGGGCCGATGGAATTGATACTGGTGTTACTGGCACAATCGTAGCAGCTATTGGATCATTGGCAACATTTAATGTTTCTAGAACCGCTGGAGAATATACCGTAACTGATGCTCAGGATAGCACATCAAACGGTATTAATTATGCAATTGGAGATCAAATAAGAATTGACGGTAATCAAGTTGGTGGATCAATAGGAACTAACGATATAACTATTACTGTTTCTTCTATTGATAGCGGTGGTGCAATTGTTGGATTTACCTATAGCGGACTAGCTGTATCTGGAGGTGAAACATATACAGCAGTTAGTCAATCATCTACAACAAGCACATTGGGTGCAGGCGCAACTATTACAGTTATAAGAACAGGCGGCACAGGAGAATATACTGTGTCACTGGCGAATGGTGGGGCGGATTTTGTTCCAGCAGACACTGTTACTTGGGCCGGTACTAGCTTTGGCGGAACTAGTCCAGAAAACGATATCGTTATTCAAGTCAACGGAGTTACTGGTGGTGCAATTGTTGATTGGGAATTAGTTGGAACTCCTGTTGGTGTATCCGGTGATGCTGTTTATACAACTCCGCCTTCTAATAATCTTACAAATTCTGGCGCAGGAGCCGAGTTTACAATAGAACGAATTTCTGGAGCATATTCAAGCATAGTGACAGACGGCGGCGCAAATTATAGAAATGGAAATCAAATTTTAATATTAGGAACAGATATTGGGGGAGCATCTCCGTTAAACGATCTATTATTAACTGTAGCAAATTCATCTGCAGGTTCAATCATTTCTGCTTCAGCTAACGGAACACCGTTTACCGGCGATAGCTTTTTGATATATCCTTCGCTGACACTAAGCGAATCGTTAACCGGTGAGTTGCCAACAGGCACCAGCTTAGATGTTGGTGCTATTGGCACTGTTCAAGTAGATTTTACATCCAAGCACGGGTTAGTTCCAGGTGCAACTATACTATCTAATATTACATCAACACCTGCTCCGGAAGTAACTGCTGTTGCAACTAATTTGCCTAATTCCGGCACATGGACTGACGTAGCAGGTTATAATGGAAGATTTGTTGCTATTAAATCTGGCAGTAACGGTACAGCAGTTTCAACCAACGGAACAACTTGGACAGTAGGCGGAAATTTAACCGCCTCTACAACTTGGACTAGTATTGCTGTAGGACCAATTGGAGGTATTACAACATTCTGGGTGGCTATTGCCAGCGGTGGTACTGTTGCTAATTATTCCACAGACAATGGCGCAACTTGGACAGTGGGGGGTGTATTACCTAGTTCAGGTTCTTGGACCAGTGTTGCCTATTTCAACTCGGCTTTCGTTGCAGTAAGAAGTGGTTCAACTGCCGCAGCATACTCTACAGACGGTATTAATTGGACCGCAGCAACATTGCCAAGTTCATCCAATTGGCAAGACGTATCTGGCGGAACTGTAGGCACCTCAGCATTTTTTGTAGCCGTAGCCACAGGGGGAACAGCCGCAGCATATTCTGTAGATAACGGAGCAAACTGGACTGCATCAACACTGCCTAGTAGCACAACGTGGAACGCTGTTACATTTGGAAACTCTAGATTTTTAACGGTGGCAAAAAATACTGCGGTAGCAGCATTATCAACTAACGGAACATCTTGGACTTCAATTACATTACCGGTATCGGGTACTTGGAATGATTTAATTTTTGGTGACGATAATTTTGTTATTGTGGCAGACAGTGGCGGGCTTGTTTTAACATCGTTTACTGGTGAAACTGGCGGATTTACTGAAAGATCTAGTGCTGCCGCTATCGCCTATGAAGGTATTGGATTTAGTACATATTCAGGGGCTTCTAGTAAATTTGTTGCGGTAGCTACCGGTTCGTCAGCAGCACAGGCAATTACATTAACCTCGGCCAATCATCAGTTAGCTGCTGGTCCTTTTGTTATTACAGAAGTTCCGTCTGATACTAGACTTAGATATCCTGCAAGAAGTACGGGTGCTATAAATTCCACTGCTGCAATTACAGGAGCACTTTATGCTAGACCTGATACATTCTTTACACATAGACCGTTTGACGGTGGTGTACAATTAGGTACAGGTGGTCCGCAATATGGTTCGCAGGCAATTCGACAGAGTAAAAAATACATTCGATACCAATCTGGTAAAGGCATGATGTATACTACTGGAGCACTATTTGCACCTAGTTATAATATTGCATCGGCAACGGCAACTGGCTTGGCAGCAAACAGTATTATAACCGTTACTACTGACGATACTGATCACGGAGCACAACCTGGAGCAACTATTGAAATTGTTGGAATGGTATCGTTTGAATACAACGGAACCTATATTGTTGAATCTGTACTCAGTTCTAGAACATTTACTGTAAGATCAATTGTGCCATTATCTACAACAACAGCTGAATTAGGATCTGACACCAGGATGCTGGCAAAAACATGGCATGGATCTACAGTTAGAGTAGGGGCGTTTGACGAACAGAATGGAATTTTCTATCAATACGATGGACAAGAAATGGCTCTTGTTAGACGTAGCAGTACTCAACAGTTAACTGGTACAGTATCAGCAAACATTGAAAGCAATCTTATCAGCGGAAGCGGCACAAGATTTGCTGAACAATTAAAAGCTGGAGATAAAATTGTATTGAGAGGTATGACTCACACAGTTACCGGAATAACTAGTAATACTCAAATGACAGTGACTCCTGACTGGCGAGGTGTGAATGCTATCAGCGGAGCTAAGTTGTGTCTAGTTACTGAGTTGTTAATTCCTCAACACGAATGGAATATGGACAAAGCTGACGGTACTGGTCCTTCGGGATATGTATTTGATGTATCTAGAATGCAGATGATCGGTATTCAATATTCTTGGTATGCTGCGGGATTTATTGAATTTATGATTAGGGGATCTGACGGTAAGTTTATTTTCTTGCATAGAATTCGTAACTCAAACGTCAATACAGAAGCATATATGAGAACTGCTAACTTACCAGTTCGTTATGAAGTTGAAAATGCTTCTGCAAGAAGTAAATTAAAAACAACAATTAATTCTTCTGCTACATCAATTACATTAATAGATGCATCTAGATTCCCAAATGCGGGCACTGTATATATCGACAATGAAATTATTTCATACTCGAACAGATCTGGAGATACGCTGACTGGTTGTACAAGAGCAACAACTTTAAGTAATTTTGTTGCAGGATTGAATCGTTCGTTTACTGGTAGCGTTGCAGCATCTCACTCTGCCGGAGTTGGCGTTAATTTAATTAGTTGTACACTGACACCTACAATTAGTCACTGGGGTTCAGCATTATTAACTGACGGATTGTTCGATGAAGATCGAGGATACATTTTCAGTTATGCAGCAGCAGCGGTTAGTGTTACTACCACTAAACAAACAGCGTTCATGATTCGTTTGGCACCTAGCGTGTCTAATGCACTTGTTGGCGATTTGGGCGAAAGAGATCTACTAAACAGAGCCCAGTTGCTATTAAAGAGTATTGCTATTGCTGCTGACACGGGAACCGGCAACTTGGTTATTGAAGGGGTATTGAATCCTAGAAACTATCCTGCTAACCCAAGTAATATTATTTGGACTGGTTTATCAAGTTCTGGAGCAGGCGGACAGCCTAGCTTTGCACAAATTGCACTAGGCGGTTCAATTAACTGGGGTGGTGTTCCTCTAACAACTGCAACAGCTCAGGTTGCTGGACTTGTTCAAAGCTCAGTTAGCACACCAGCATTAAACCCTGGACCAGGTGGAACCTATTCCAACTCGTTTAGAATTGATAGAAATACATTTATTATCACCAATGCTCAATACGATGCAAGTGGATTGCAAATTGGAGATATTTTAATCAATGGTACCTATCTTGTAGGAAATAGAACAGTGACTAACGCCCAAAGGACTGCTCTTACTATTAGTACCGTACCATATACTATTATTACTATGAATGCAAACGCCAGTGCAAACAGTCCTAATAATACTGGAATTTCTGTAACAACTCAAATTCCTCAAACTGCGTCATCGTATCCAAGTACTAACTATCTATTCTTTACCAATGCTTCATGGAACAGTTCAGGAGCTTCAATTGGAACTAGGGTAGATACTACAACTACGCAATTTCCTGCAGGGACTTCAGTGTCAGCGGTCACAACTAGAACACTAGGATTTACCACTGTTCGTCGAGTGACATTTACTCAGAATGCCAATACCACAGTTGCAGCAGCAGCAAATATAACTTTCCAGTTTGGTGACGTGGCTTTTGCTCTACCGGGAGAACAGGTATTTTCCTTTATTTCAAATCCAGGAAATACAGGCGAGCTAAGTTTGGCAGAGTTAAAAGAACTTACAACAACTGCAATTGGCGGTCGCGGTACATTCCCTAATGGTCCTGACGTATTGGCGATTAATGTGTATAAAGTATCTGGCACAGCGGTTAGCACCAGCATTATTCTACGATGGGGTGAAGCGCAGGCTTAATTTTGCTTGATGCGTTCCCAGTGAGTAAGTTTCTGATCTAAAGATTTTTTGATTGTCATCAAATTTGATCGTAGATCAGAAACTTCACTGTTTATTCTTCCAGTAATAAACATACTTTCGTGACTACGATCAATGTAAGAAACTTGTTCTTTTAACTGCACCAATAGATTAATTAATTCTTTTTGTGCAATCGGGTCGGATATTTTAATAATCCGTTCTTGATAATTTTTATAGTCGTCTGTAAAACGTTGACTATTTTGTATTTTTGGAATCATTTTCTAGCACCATTATAGTATCAATTTTTGCTCTTATCAGCGGATTATTTAAGGTGGTTTTCAGTCCACCATGCAAGTTTTTTGGCAGGCATTCAAAACTTGCCCAACAAATAGTTTGACTGGCAGAAGTTAAAAACTCACTATCAGTTAGACAAACATATGTACCGTATTCAAACCCTCGATCCTCACTAAGATATAATTCTATAGGTAATATTCTTCCTATAGAATATGCATCTAATAATTCTTGAGCGTCCTCTAACAATGAAGCCTGTCTAGGAAATGTGGGCACAGTCCACTTTTGATCCTCTAAGATCAACAGCAGTCTATTTGTATTTTTAGCGAGAAATAATAACCCAGCACGTTGTTGCATCTATTACTTATTGCGGATCCAGATCAAGTCTCCAGTATCCTGACGCATATTCGCCTTCAAAACTCTTCATCCATTGTCCGTCGGCTCCCCAACGATATTGGATACCAGTTTTTAAATTTTGGAAAAGAATGCTGATTTCTAAAAATTTATCGTTATCCGAAGGAATAGCTGTATTTTCTTCTTGAGTTATATTGGCTGTGGCACGATAGGCAACACCGTCGTATATCACAATTTGGTTTAGACTATATGCAATTAATGAATATTGAGAAGGCAAGGGATTTGAAACAACCCATGTAAGCATTAGATTGACCCATTCAGTACCACTCCACTCTATAATACTGTTAGCTGCAATAACTGGATCGCTACCGTTTAAATTTTTCCATGCATCTGGACCATCATATGTAAACTGTGGATTAAACGGTGGATTTTTAACAACGGTACCAACTGATGTACTAGGATTAACATCGTCGAGCACCAAATATCTTACACCTGCTACGATAGCTTGATCAGACGATTCTTTATTGGGTCTTTTAGGATTGAACTTGTAGGGATCAACAATAGCATCAACGGTGGTTCTTCCACTAGGATATACTGAGCTGTATAATACAGTATTAGATGGTCGATCTTCTAGGCTAACGAGCAATCGAGTAGGATCTAGTTCGTTTACTACAAATGTACCACCTAACTCATTACCGTCAGCTTGCAAAAAGAATATTTTACTGATCCCAGAAATATATCCACCGTACATGTTTATAACGGTATTCCAATCAACTAGTTCTCCAGTCTTTGTAGGAGGTTCTAATTTGTTAGCTATTATAACTTCATTAGGAGAAACAATAGAAACATCAAAATCATTGTCTTGATCATTATTGCTCTTTAATAATAGAACTCTAAAACGCCCGTTGACATTTCTAGTATGAATTGTGTTGCCTGTGCCGGCATAGATTAAATCATCTAGTGATAATATGTCGCCTGTTTCGCCAAACACGTTGGCAACAATGTTTCTAATAACTCCAAGTTTCTTAACTTTGGCAGGTGGACTAATATAGATAGGCATTTTAAATTCTATTGAACAAATATCTATTTCGCTTTCGTTGCCTTGTGGTATTGTTCTTGAACTGAAATTAAGAGTTGAAAGATCTATAACACTGAGACTGGTCCAGTCAATGTAGTTGTCCGTAGTTTGAATTTCTAAACTGGGATTAAACAACACCAGTATCTGTTCCATTAGTTGAAGTTTCTGATCAGTGTTTGAAGTCCATATATCTGCTTTCATAGATAATTTAAACGGAGTGGGCATTAGTCTTTCAACGGTATAGCCTGCACCTTGGTAGTTTTTATAACCAACTTCTCCGTTTTCTTCAGTCCAAGCACGTTCACTGATATTTAACTTGCTGACAAAACTAGCATCAGCTAGTCTACTAGTATCCATTTCTAATCCACTAATATAGCAAGCAATTTTAGGCACAGTGGACATTTTATTTTCTGAATTTTCTTTGATAATAGCAGCCACTTGTCTAGTCATGTCGCCATACATCACTGGCACATGGCGTATAGTTCCGTCGCCAGTTTTATATTTGAAACCTATGAACACACGCATGAATTGTGTGACATATCGTCTTATCTGCCCATCATAAAAATAATCCATTACTCGTCCGCCTTTGGTCTAAGCGCCTTACTAAGGCTTTGCTTCTCTTTAATTGTGTGCCCGTTAACATTGGCCTCAGCATTGTTATTAATAAAACTAGTCTTTTGTGTTAATCTTACTTCTTTGTCTAAGAATACGTTGTCGGGTGACCCACCATTAATAACATCCTCGTGTCCCATATTACTCATAGTCATTCGATTTACATCCTCTACTTTTATCCATCTAGTGCCGTTGTATCTAAACAATCTCTTAGGTAGATAATCTGTTCTTAAACAGAACTGCCCGATAGACGGAGTAATAGGAAATGTAATTCCTGCGGTAAATGGCGCACCGTTTGGTGGAATACCGTCGCCGTCACCTGTCATAGGACCGTTGTATTCTGGACTCTGATATATGGTACTAGCAGTTGCTCCCACATATATTGGATTGTTATCGTCGTCAAACAACAAATTACCGTTGGCATCTGTTGCTTGAGTTTGATGACTGGCAAGATTTATTGTACCCGATGCATCTACAAGTTCTACCCTGCCATTATCATCTTTTTGTATCATGTAATGACGTGTAGTATCGTATCCACTTTTAGGAGCATCACTTTCTGCTTGATCAAGAACTGCCTGTGTAATCTGCATTTCTTTTTCATATGTTGACATGATATCACGCAATGTTTTATCGCTGCCTTCTCCGGCAACACCATCTAGAATGTCTTTAAATTCTTGACTGTCAACTAAAGGTTTGCATTTTGCACGATAAAGATGTGGATACCAAGTTACTGAAAATCCTTCAGCAGCTCGGCTAACTTCTTCTATGACGAAAAATCTTTTTAACGCAAACTGTAAATCGTTAAGTGCATACTCGTCTTTTAAGTGAGGAAGTTCAATGACATCTCCTGCAATAATTTTACGGCCTAATTTTTCCACAGTGTCATTGATGTGAAAGGTGATAAAAATAGTGTCGTTTTGTAGGAACAAGCCAAACTGGCTTAGATTAAAATCTATATCTTGTAGACTATAAACTCCACGCAACTGATAAATGTCGGGATCGTATTTTCTGTCTCTATTTTCTAAAAATAGTAGGTCTTGAATATTGCTTACACTATCTCCTGTATAATTAGGAGTAGATGGTGTGTTTTCAGAACTTGTACCGGGCCCTATATACTTATGAACAAGTACATCCGTACCGCCAACCTGGAACATTTCCCAGGCGGTTTTATCTATAAATTTGTAGTCATTGCCCTTTTCGGGACGGTAAAGAGAGAGTCTTGGCATAGTAGTATATTTACCGCTACGATAAATAACAGTATGAGCCAAATTGATCAATCCAAACAAAGCGTGTACGATTACTGTAAAACCATGCTGGGCGACGGCATGATTGATGTAGAACTAGATCCTATACACTACGAAACTGCCCTAACCCGCAGTCTAGGCGTTTTCCGCCAACGTTCAGATAATGCTGTAGAAGAAAGCTATATGTTTTTGACACTTCAAGAAAATCAAAACGACTATATTCTACCAAAAGAAGTTCAGCAGGTACGACAGATTTTTAGACGATCAGTGGGCTCAAGAACCGGCAATGGTACTGGTGGCACTGTATTTGAACCATTCAACTTGGCCTATACAAATACCTATTTGTTATCATCAACAAACATGGGCGGCCTACTAACCTATGAATTGTTTAGTCAGTATCAGGAACTAGTAGGCAAAATGTTTGGATCATTTATTGGTTTTAATTGGCATCCACAGAGTCGAAAACTAACAATCTTACAGCGTCCCCGTGGATTTGAAGAAATCATGATACAGGTTTATAATACTAAGCCCGACTTTGCCATCATTGAAGATACCTATGCAGGGCAATGGATCAAAGACTATACATTGGCCAACTGTAAAATGATGCTTGGACAGGCACGTGAAAAATTTGCTCAAATTGCAGGACCCGGAGGCGGCAGCAGTCTCAACGGCGCTGCTATGAAATCAGAAGCAACTGCTGATTTGGAAAGATTGACTAAAGAACTAGAAACGCTAGTATCAGGTGGCAGCGGATACACATTCATAATTGGTTAAATTTATTTGACCTTATAAACTTTCTATAGTATAATGTATCTAATAGGAGACATTTATGATTATAGGAATATGCGGATTTATTGGCAGCGGCAAGGACACAGTCGCTGACTATCTAGTTAACTTCCACGAATTTAGAAGAGAAAGTTTTGCATCAACACTAAAAGATGCTGTTGCCCATGTATTCGGCTGGGACAGAACCATGTTAGAAGGGCGCACTAAAGAAGCTCGCGAATGGCGAGAGCAAGTTGATACTTGGTGGGCTGAACGATTAGACATGCCTACATTAACTCCTAGATGGGTATTACAATATTGGGGTACAGAAGTTTGCCGTAAAGCATTTCATGATGATATCTGGATTGCCAGTTTAGAAAACAAAATACGCAATAGTAAAGATCATGTGGTAATTAGTGATTGTCGTTTTCCTAACGAAATTGAAGCTATTAAAAAAGCAGGTGGAAAAATTTATTGGGTGCAGCGAGGTGATCTACCCGCATGGTATGAAGACGCCCTTAGCGCAAATCAAGGCAACAACGTTGGATTAAATTCTATGAAAATGAAAAAGATCCATGCCAGCGAGTGGGCATGGATTGGTTGTAAATTTGATGGAATTATAGATAACAACGGATCTATTGATGAATTATATGATCGATCAAAAGGCCTAGTAATCGGCGACGAGATCCCCTTGCCGCCACATTATTCCGTCCTTGCCTAACACAGTAGCACAGTTGACACAGACAGTTTTTAGATTGCTGTGCCTACAATTGTTGAGATCACCGTCAACGTGAAATACTCTAAAAACTTCAGAATGCATTGATTTAAAACCGCATTTATCACATTGTGATTTTATCCTATACCCTGCTCTAGCCCAGCGGGGTATTCCATGATTAACTCCGTGCGACATGCAGATTTCACATAGACTACGATAGTAAATCTTGTCATTCTTTTTATAATTAACAGCACGGGGTCGTTGTCCGCACCTACAAAGTGGTCTCATATATCTATTTACACCTTTTCAACCCCTTTTCTTCTAGGTATAACGTACCAATTTTAGCGGATACCGCTAAATAATATGAGCAACTATTACCAGGAGAATAGGGAATGGCACTAATATCACCCGGCGTACAAGTTACAGTAATTGATGAGAGTTTTTACACACCAGCAGAACCTGGTACGACTCCTCTTATTGTAATTGCAACCGCAGAAAACAAATCTAATGCAGCAGGTACAGGTACTGCCGCAGGAACAACACCGGCTAACACCGGCAAAGCATTTAAGATCACTAGTCAACGAGAACTTGTTGACACTTACGGTGTTCCTTTCTTTGAGAAGACAGCGTCTTCGAGCCCTATACATGGTGGCGAAAGAAACGAATATGGTTTACTAGCAGCATATAGCTTCTTGGGTGTATCTAACGCAGCATTCATTGTTCGTGCTGATGTCAATCTAGACGAACTTGAAGGTCAAACAACCGCCCCGGGAGCAGAGCCAGCAGATGGCGCATGGTGGTTTGATACAAGAGCAACATCCTGGGGTATCCAAGAGTGGAATGGCGCAGCAGCTACCACAACAGGCGGCCAGAAGTTTGCAGTAAAAACTCCATTGGTATTAACTGATGACGATACAGTAAAAATTGATTCAGGCACACGGAAACCAAAAGATTCAGTAGGCTCCATTGGTGATTATGCGGTGGTTGCACAAACTATCGGCAATACCGGCGAAGCTGGATTTAGCTTGTTTAAAGAGCCAGTTGTAATTTATTACAAGAGAAACACTACATTGTTAGGCGGCGACACCTGGGTAGAAGTTGGTAGCAACGACTGGGCACAAAGCCATCCTACAGTCAGCGGAGCAACTACTGTTGGCACATTAACACCTTCTAATACTTTTTATATTAACGGCACACTGATAACTGTTGTTTCAAATCTTACAACATTAGCTAACAATATTACATTAGCAGTAGACGGTGTTCAAGCAGTCGTAAGCAATAACAGATTATATTTGCATTCTGATAGCGGTAATTTATCAGCATCTGATGATTCAACAAATTCAGATGCTATTATTATTGCAGGTGGTGGTACAAATTCTGCAACAGCACTAACTGAGTTAGGTCTAGCAATTGGTACTTATTTCAGTCCAGCATTGCAACAAACTCCACACACAAGTGTTCCGGAGTGGAAATCAACAAACACTAAGCCACGCCCTACAGGTTCTGTATGGATCAAAACAACTGAGCCTAACTATGGTGCTCGTTGGATTGTCAAGCGTTGGAATGCAGCAACTAAGACATGGGTTGAATATTCAGCTCCTATCTATTCTAGCACACATGCAGCCCTTTACTACTTAGATCGTAGTGGTGGAGGCGTTGGAATCGCTGCAAACAGCCTGTTTGTTCAAAGTAATAGCACTGAAAATTCTTCTATCGATGCTACTCCAGAAACTACATCCTTTAGACTATGGAAGAGAGCAACTACAGGAAATACTGTAATTACTTCCGATGTCATTGGTTCCGGAACATTTAGCGTTGGTCAAAACACGTTTACGATTGCAGAATCATTAAAAGGTAGAGTAACATTAGGAACATCAAATGGCGCATTGCCTACTCCTGCATATGCTCCTGTCACTGTTTCTTTCTCAGCTCTTGGAAATTCTACTGATGCTGAAACACTAGCAACTGAAATTAATGCAGCCGGACTAACAAATGTTGAAGCTGCGGTTACTGCCGATAACGAAGTACAAATTTATCACAAACAAGGTGGTGATATGCGCTTCACAGACGGTACCTTTAATCCAATTACTAGTGTATTTGCAGCATATGATATCGACACAGGTGACGGTACACAAAATTTATATGCAGTAGGTACTGGAGCAACAGAAACTTTTGTAGCAACTAACTGGATTCCGTTAGCTGCCGACGATTATAATGCTACAGCATCCACTCCGTTGGCAGAACCACAAGATGGTCAATTGTGGTATAACCCAGCGTTTGATCAAGTTGACATGATGGTCCACAACGGCGAAATTTGGGTTGGATACAAAGATGCATCAAGTCCTTATACAGGAACTGATGTTAATGGTCCTATTGTTGCAGCCAGCGAGCCAACAAAACAAAGTGGCGGCAGTAATTTAGCCAACGGCGATCTTTGGATTAGTACAGCAGATTTAGAAAACTTTCCAACTATCTATCGCTATGATGGATTAAATTTAGAATGGGTTTTAGTTGACAAAACAGATCAAACTACAGAAGACGGTGTTCTATTTGCCGATGCACGTTATGGTGCAAGTGGTGCAACCGGTAATACAGCAGCAACGATTAAAGACTTGTTAAGCAGTAACTATGTAGACTTTGACTGTCCAGATCCAGCACTATATCCAAAAGGTATGTTGTTATGGAACCTACGTAGAAGTGGTGGCAACGTTAAACGTTATGCTAACAGCTACATCGATACAGCAGCTAAGAACGTCCGCTACGAAGCATTTTATAACGATGCCGGCAATAGTCCAGTAATTGGTGACGGACAAAGTGCTTATGCAACTGATCGTTGGATTACAGCTTCTCCAAATAACGAAGACGGTTCAGGATCATTTGGTCGTAAAGCTCAACGTGCTCTAGTTGTACAAAAACTAAAGAGCGTTATCGATACAAGTTCAGAAATCCGTGACGAAGAGCGTAGAAACTTTAACCTAATTGCTTGCCCTGGATATCCAGAAGCATACAGCAACTTGATCAACTTGAACTTAGATCGCGGCATGACAGCGTTTGTTCTAGGTGATACACCATTACGATTACCATCGGATGCAACAAGCCTAACAGCTTGGGGCACTAATGCTAACGGAGCACTAGACAACGGTGATACAGGTATTGTTAGCTATGACGAGTATTCAGCAGTTTGGTATCCAAACGGATTTACCACAGACTTGGGCGGTGCTAACGCAGTTGTTCCAGCAACACACATGATGTTGCGTACAATCGCTCTAAGCGACCAAGTTAGCTATCCATGGTTTGCACCAGCAGGTACAAGACGTGGTGGTATTACCAATGCAACAGGCGTTGGCTACATTGATGCAGCAACTGGTGAATTCCAGTCAGTGGCATTGAACGAAGGTCAACGCGATACATTGTATGATCTAAAAGTTAATCCAATTCCATTCTTTGTTGGAGTTGGTCTAGTTGCGTACGGTCAAAAGACTCGTGCAAGAAATGCATCAGCATTAGATCGTATTAACGTAGCACGTTTAACAGTATATCTACGTAGTCAGTTGACTAAACTTGCTCGTCCTTATATCTTTGAACCAAATGACAAGATTACACGAGACGAGATTAAAGGCGCTGTTGAGAGTCTATTGATCGAGTTGGTAGGCTTACGTGCTCTATATGACTTCGCAGTAGTTTGCGACGAGTCTAATAACACAAATGCAAGAGTCGATCGCAACGAGCTATGGGTAGATATTGCTATTGAGCCAGTAAAAGCGGTAGAATTTATTTACATTCCATTGCGTATTAAGAATACAGGAGAAATTTAAAAATGGCACTAACTTCCTTAAATAGAATTTCGGTTCCTACTTCAAACGGCAACAGCGGCACTGCGCTGCTGATGCCAAAACTAAAATATCGCTTTAGGGTGCTATTGCTAGGTTTTGGTGTTGAAGCTAGTACAGAATTAACAAAACAAGTTTCTGACGTTACTAGACCAACAGTAACTTTTGAAGAAATGACAATTGAGATCTACAACTCAAAGGTCAAACTTGCTGGTAAACCATCGTGGGGCGATTTTACATTGAATCTTCGTGATGATGCTAACGGACAGGTGCAAAAGATTGTTGGACAACAGATCCAGAAACAATACGATTTCATGGAACAGGCTTCTGCACGTTCTGGTATTGATTATAAATTCCAAATGAACATCGAAATGTTAGATGGTGGCAACGGAACATTGGAACCAAACATCCTTGAAAAATGGGAAATTTATGGTTGTTTTGTTTCTGAAGTAAACTACGGTGAAGCTAACTACGGAACAAACGAACCAATGTCTATAGCACTAACCATCAAGTGTGATAATGCTGTTCAGTTTGCAGGTGCAAACGGTACAGGCCCAGAGCGTGGTATCGGAGCACTGGTTGGAAGAACTATTGGCGAATCAGTAACTGGTCGCGGTTAATAGTTTTAACTATTAAAAAACCTGGATTAAACTCCAGGTTTTTTTACGACTAAATAATTGTATGTCAAATGTATTCACAAGATTTCTTGGTGGTGTCGGAGACGGCCTACTAACACCTAAAGGTGGCCTAGCCAGCTGGCGCCATGCTAGCAGATTGTTTGTAGAAAACGGCTACAGGATGATGCCTCGTAGCAAGTTCATGTTCTATGTGAAATTTGAAATTAACAAGAGCGTGTTAACATCTGCAACATTTACAAACACTCATGCTGATGAAATTGGCTATTTGATAAAAAGTACAGATCTACCCAAGTATAAATTTGAAACAGTCACTAAAAATCAATACAATAGAAAACACATAATTTATAAAAACTTCAGTTATGAAGGCATCAGCATGAAATTTCATGACGATACCGCTGGCGTTATAAATGCGTTATGGGCATTGTATATGGGATCATATGTACAGGATCGACATAATCCAGAAGCTGCATTTTCAAAAACTAACCTACAGGCATCAGGAACAGCATTTGAAGGTTTTAGATACAGCCTAGACAGACAAGGAAAAACAGTAGACTTCTTTGACTCTATTACCATATTTACTATGAGTCGAAGACGTTTTTTAAGTTATAAACTAATCAATCCAAAAATAACAAGTTGGCAGCACGGTGATGCTGGTTATTCGGCAAATGAGTTTAATGAGATGTCAATGAATATAGAATACGAATCGGTTGTTTACGGTTCTGGAAATGTTTCACGTGACACACCCAAAGGCTTTGCCAATCTTTATTATGATAATGTACCTAGCCCGTTGACTGTAGCAGGTGGCGGCGTAGGAAATCTATTAGGTGAAGGCGGAGTACTAGATGGTTTAGAAGGTATATTCGGGGACGTTGCAGGCGGATCAGCATTTGGCAGTGTGGGTGGATTTTTAGGGACAGCCATAAAAGCAGTGAACACCGCAAAGAATATTGGAAAACTATCTGGTGCAAGTTTACGGAACGAAGCTATTAATGTTTTAAGTAGTCCGGCAGCGATTAGTGGAATTATAGGTAGTGTTGGCGGAATAGTAGGATTAGTATTGCCTAAAAATTCTGGAAATATCGACAATACTCCAGCCACACAACGATCAATAGTACCTCCCGTCCAAGACCTTGGAGAATTTTTATAATGCCTAGTTTACCAATACCAGTAAAACAAGATAGTGCAGCCGGCACAAAATTATTTTTTGATCAATATGGTCAGCAGCCTTTAGAATTTAGTGCCAATGAAGTAACTGCGGCAATTGCTTTTTTTCAAAGCAGAGGGTTTGATGACGATGCCGCAACACTAACTGCTCAAGTATTATTAAAACAAGCAAAAGTTGACGGTACTCCTGTTTTTAAAATCATTGACACATTAAAAACATTCAACGGAGTTCAAATTAGTGCCGTTGTTGCTGAAATACTTAACAATAACAGATCATCTACCAGCACATTAGGCTATCGAGTTGATATATTTGAAAAACTAAATCAAACTAGAAATATTTTTGCATAATGGCTAAATTTGCACAAGGGCGTTTCGAAGTTAAGAATGCCGACAAATATGTAGGAAAGAAACAACCACTGGCTCGTAGCAGTTGGGAGTTTATTTTCATGAAGATGTTAGACGAACATCAGGGTGTACAGAGCTGGGCTAGTGAAAGCATACAGATTCCATACAGAGATCCATTAACAGGAAAATATACAATATATGTTCCTGATTTTTTTATTGTATACGTAGACAAGAACGGTAAAAAACATGCAGAGGTCATTGAAGTAAAACCATTGAGTCAAACACGGTTGGAAAATGTAGGAAAGAGTCAATACAATCAACAACAGTATGTTAAGAATATGGCAAAATGGGAAGCTGCACAAGCATGGTGCAAACAACAAGGTATTCGATTTAGAATCGTAAACGAAGGTGATATTTTTCACCAAGGCTCCAAACGGAAATAAGTAAAGTATGACTAAAAAATTAGAAGAGCTTTTTAATTTGGAAGAATCAAAACCTGCAAAGGAAGAAGTTGTTCCAGAAGTAAAAGTTGACCATACTGAAGTACGCAGCCTAGACGATAGCTACAAAGCGGTAGCTGAAATTACTCGCGGACTGCCACAGATCAAAGAGCTTGACGATCTAGATGATAACGAGTTAGAAAATCTAGCTTCAAAAGCCGAACAAGCCTATGACGATCTAATGGATCTGGGTATGAATGTAGAAGTACGATATAGCAGTCGAATTTTTGAAGTTGCAAGTTCAATGCTTGGACATGCAATTACTGCAAAAACCAATAAGATTGAAAAAAAACTAAAGGCTGTAGATCTACAGCTTAAAAAGTACAAGATAGATAAAGACAATAACGAAGATCCAAATGATGTTCTTAACGGTGTTGGCTACGTAATAACTGATCGAAACGATCTTATTAAAAAATTAAGCGGAAAAGCATAAATACTACTATGAAAACTTTCAAAGAATATCTTGCCGAGGGTAAAAAATCATACAGCTTTAAGATTAAAGTTGCTGGTGATTTGCCCGAAGATTTCCAATCAAACTTGAAAACATCTCTAGAAAGATGTAAAGTTATGAAAATGGAAAAAATCAGTACAACACCAATCCAGGCAGTGCCCATGGATTTTCCAACCATGAAGAACTGTGAAGTTCACGTATTTGAAGTTGCTTGCGAATACCCAATTACAGGTCCTGAAATCAGTAGTGATATCAAGAGCATGGGCTTAGATGAAACTTGTTTTAGAGTAAGAGGCAGCAACGAATCTTCCGAAACTGATCAAGGTGAAACAGAAATTTTAAACGCTGACGGGTTATTAACAGACAGTCAGTATAAGGAAGCCGCTAATGTCAAACACAAAGATTTCTTTGGAGATGACTTTAACAAGAGCTTCTTAAAAGATTTAAGCAAAGTTGCTAAACAACAAAAGAAAGACAACGGTCAGTCAGAGTATAAACTGCCTAAGGCCAAAACTGATAAGACAGGCGTAAAAAGCGCCTTAGGGAGTTAATATGAATTTCAATGAATTAATGCAAAGAATGCGCGAGCTTGACCAACCAGCAGTAGAAGCTTGCGGAGATCCTATGGGAATGCCTGCTCCAACTATTCCTTCTAAACCAGATGAGCCGCCTCCAAGCATGAGCGTGAACCTCAATGCACAGGGCATGGACAACATTGCTGAATTAATGAAGTTGATGACCAAAGTCAATCCAGACATGATTAATCAACCAGCACCAATGGCGATGCCTCCAATTAGTGCAGAACCTAGTATTATGAGTATCAAACCACCAATGCCAGGTATAGGTGATCTAGGCAATCTAGATTCAGGTCCATTAAAAATGTTGCCTGACTTAGACAAAAAAGAACCTCACAGTGAACCTGATGCAGATAACATGGGTGGTCCTAGTGACATGGATGCAGACAATATGCCTCCAATGGGTGATCTAGACCGTGACGATAAAGGCATTGACTCTATTCAAAAGTCTATGGGCGATCGTGACGGCGACGGCGATCATGACATGGACGATCACGACATGGAAAAAGACGACGAAAAAGATGGCAAGAAAGACAAGGAAGAAGCATTTGGTAATGCTCCTACTGACGCACCAGATCAAGAATATCGCGGCATGGATGCTGCTATTCCAGACGGCGACGACTTAAACAAGCCAAAGAAAAGTTTTAGCGGTAAACCATATCGTGGCGACAATCCTATGGCTGCTGGCGCTTACGAAAGCAAAGAAGAACTACGTGCTAGTATCAAAGAAGAACTACGTGCTCGTTTAGCAGAAGCTAAGTTTGACCCTTTAAAGCATGTTAAGAATCCTACACAAGGTGAAAAAGATGCTGCCAAAGATGTCAAGCGTGGTAGCTATGCAGATCGTGCAGCCATGTTGAAGTCTGCTGAAAAAGACGGCCGTTTGAAAAAATAATTAGTTTACAGCAATACCAAAAAGCATCCTTCGGGGTGCTTTTTTTATGTAAATAACACTATGTCAAAATCATTAGATGGCGTATTAATTAAGAAAGCTCATGCTCCTCAAAGGTATACCCTAGAGGAAGTCAAGCATCTTGAAGCCTGCATGGATCCTATAACTGGTCCATTGTATTTTTGTAAAAACTTTTTAAAAATTCAACATCCTGTTCGAGGTTCAATTCCCTTTGAGCCCTATGAATATCAAGAACGTCTAATTGAATCTTATCACAATAATAAACAGTGTATTGCCATGTTGCCTAGACAGATGGGCAAGACCACGTGTGCTACTGGTTATCTATTATGGTATACAATGTTTATTCCAGAAGCACAGGTGTTAATTGCTGCTCACAAGTATGAAGGTGCGCAAGATATTATGAACCGCTATCGATATGGTTATGAAAACTTGCCCGACTTTATTCGTGCTGGGGTACACAGTTATAATAGAAACACCATTGAATATGATAATGGCGCACGTATACAGGCAACAACTACTACAGAAAATACAGGTCGTGGTAAATCTCTTTCGTTAATTTATTGTGACGAGTTTGCGTTTGTGCAACCACCAGAAAAAGCCAAAGAGTTCTGGACTGCACTATCACCTACATTATCAACAGGTGGTAAGTGTATTATTACATCAACCCCAAACAGTGATGAAGATCAGTTTGCGCTTATTTGGACAGAAGCTAATAAGAAGTTTGATGAGTTTGGCAACGAACAAAAATTAGGTCAAAACGGATTTGCTTCGTTCTTTGCACATTGGGCAGAGCATCCAGACCGCGATGACAAATGGGCACAAACTGAGCGTAGTAAGATTGGTGAAGAACGTTTCCGCCGTGAGTTTGATTGCGAGTTCTTGATTTTTGACGAAACGCTAATCAACGCAGTACGTCTTGCAGAAATGAAAGGTATTGATCCTATAATGACCATGGGTCAAACCCGCTGGTACAAAGACATTGATCCTAGGGCAACATACCTAGTGTCGTTAGATCCTAGCTTAGGCACAGGTGGAGACTATGGTGCTATTCAAGTATTTGAAATGCCTAGTATGGAACAGGTAGCAGAGTGGCGACATAATCTAACTCCTATACAAGCACAGGTTAAACATCTACGAGAAATATGCAAGTACATTCAAGACCGTGGTATGGAAAAAGGCAGTGCTCCTCAACTATACTATTCGGTGGAAAATAACACTCTAGGTGAAGCTGCTCTAATTGTGATCAATAACATAGGTGAAGAGAATTTTCCAGGTTTATTCCTTTCTGAGCCGATTCGTAAGGGTCATGTACGCAAATTCAGAAAAGGATTTAATACTACTCACAAGTCAAAAATCACTGCTTGTAGCCAGGTTAAACACATGTTAGAAACAGGAAAAATGAAAATTTCTAGTAAACCCTTAATTTCTGAATTAAAGACGTTCGTAGCACACGGAGTAGGATTTGGCGCAAAAACAGGCGAACACGACGACCTAGTAAGTGCTATGCTACTAATCATAAGAATGGCTGGCATATTATCAGACTGGGATCCCAAGATCTACGAAAAAATGACAGAAAAAATAACCGAAGATCAAATGCCAATGCCGATATTTGTGTCTAGTGGTTTTTGATAAATATAACTATGGACGCAACAAACAATATAGCCACCGATTTATTCTATAAAATTAGAAGCCGCTTCAAAGGCCTAAAATTAGGCGATAGTAGCGGCGCTATCACTATCAATCCCGAGGATGCTCGCTTCTTTGATTTTGATTATATGGAAGGTGAAACAGCCATTGGACATGTTAGTATTAGCCTAGCAGAACAAAGTTCACTGAAGGTATATTTCTCTACAGGAATTACAGAGTCAATGGACGGCAATCAAAAAACAAATTGGTACGGATTTTTAAAAGAGTTAAGACAGTTTGCCAAGCGTAGACTAATGGCGTTTGACACTAGAGATATTGCTAAAGATAATCTAGATCAACGAGATTATGAATTTCTAAGTCAAAACAATCAACCTAAAGAACAACCAAACACAGTGGTTAAACCTGTTGGAGAAAGCATTATGAGTGAAAGCGCACTATACGGATCAAAGACCGTTAGTTATCAAAAGTTAATGGATACACGTCTAATTATCAAACACAGTCAAGCAGTTATGGATGATGCAGCACCCGGTGCTAGAAGCAGAAACATTTCTGGACTGTTTGTGGAAAATCAAGACGGTGAACGTTTTAAGTATCCGTTCATTCACCTAGCAGGCGCTCGTGCAATGCAGAGACATGTGGCCAACGGTGGTGTTCCTTACGACGATCTTGGCAAAAGTATTATCAACATGAGTGAAGAAATTGCTCAACTAAAGAGCTTTGGCAATTATGTTGTGCGTAATGACTTAATGAATTCAGAAACTAATAATGTTGTAGAAAGATCAGCAGAGCAATTAAACAAATTGCGTGAACAAATCAAGGCAATGAGCAAGCAAAGTCATTACGAACAATATCGTGAATCATTCCAGGCACAGCCACAAGAAGAAGTTCCACAAGAATTTGTAGAAGAGTTTACAGAAAAATTCACAGTTAGAAACTTCAAAGAAGATATTAAAAATGTGTTCCCAGTCTTGTATAGACTAATGAAAGAAAGCGACATAGGCTATGACGACATAGTCGCAATGACAACTGCAACACAAGGAACCGACGAACAATTAGAACTCGAAGAACATTCAGAGTTTGATCGTTTTGAATCTTGGGTTATGGGGTTAGGCGAAGATTCTGCTATTGCTAGTCAAGATCCAGAAGAACAACAGACAGCAAAACAAGAATTACAAGAACTAGTAGGACAAGCATTTTCCGTTGGAGTCGACGGTAGTAATGCCATTGAAAGTCTAAAAGGCATCATTGAAGATCCTACACTATTCAAAGAGATTAAAGAAGCAGCAAAATTGGATCCAGATGCAGATGTTAGAGGACTAGTCAAAGATTGGTTAGAATCTAATGTGCCAGAGGCACTTGAAGGCCTAGACTTTGGCGACTTCCAAGAAGAAGAGCCGGCCGGTGAACAACCGCCAGAAGGCGAGGAATTACCTCAAGAAGCAGCAGACGGTCCTAACAAAAGTGATGTTCCAGCATATCTACGTAAACAAAAAGGCGAAGATCCAATGACTCTAAAGGATCTAGAAGATGAAAAAACTAAATCTCCAACAAGCTCAGCAGGCCTAGCACGTAGAAAACAAGAATTAGGAATGGGCGAAGCTGATAATGAACCCGGTGAAAAAGATGATGATCCCCCATTTGATCCGGATCCAACACCAAGCAAGCCAGTGACACCTGGTAAGCATGGTCAAGAGTATTCTAAGGCTAAACATCTAGCACAGCAAGGTATAAAGAAGGCAATGAATGTACAAGAACTTGCAGAATTTATTCACAGTTTTTATGATCGTGAATCAGGAACATTCCCTAAAGGTCCAGAAGGCGTTTCTATTATGGTAGGCAAGAAGTTTGGTGAACAGGCAGAAATGATTGCTCGCAAAATGGTAGAAAGAATGGCACCACAACAACAAGATCCACAGATTGCAGAATTGGCTCGTATTAGGGAACTTGCAGGCTATTAAGATTGTTCGTAGCAGTTAGAGTCTAGTTAACTCTATTAGATTGGGCACTTAGGTGCCCTTTCTTTTGGCTAAATCAGTTGTCAACGGAATTGTAGGCTACAGCGTTATATATATACGCAGGGACAATTCTTTGCGTATAACATAAAGGAAACTTTAAAATGAAATCAGCAATCGCAATCGTAGTAGCATCATTGTTTGCAGTATCAGCATTTGCCCAGGCACCTGCTGCTAAGAAAGAAGAAGTTAAGCCAGCAGCACCAGCAGCAAGTGCTACTGCACCAGCTAAGGCAGAAGCCAAAAAGGACGAGAAAAAGCCTGCCAAAAGTGAGCCTGCTAAGAAAGACGCACCTAAAGCAGACGCAAAGCCAGCCGCTAAGTAATCGAGATCTAGAAGACAGTGATAGTTTTGTCGTTGATGATGAAATTACATTTGGACGCAATCTAAGATCACATACATTTGGTAAACTTGTTGAAGACGATGATTTATCAGATTATGTAAAATTTAGATTGTGGCTAGCTAGACAAAGAGCAATGGCAGCATATAGAGAAAAGTGGGCATGACCCACTTTTTTCTTTTGGCAAAATAATATTAAAAAAATAGCAGATAATCATTGACCTTGATAAATAAAAAGCGCATAATAATACATGTGCATAAGGCATATAAACATTTTAGGCATAACATAGGAGGCATATAAAATGGCTACATTAGCAGAAATCCGTGCGAAACTTCAAGAAGCACAATCAAAGTCCACAGGACAATCCACCGGCGGTGGAGACAACGCAATTTACCCACATTGGAACATGCAAGAAGGCAAGGAAGCGGTTATCCGTTTGCTACCCGATGGCAACTCAGCCAATACGTTTTTCTGGGTAGAACGTGCAATGATCAAATTGCCGTTCGCAGGCATCAAAGGTGAAACAGACAGTCGTCCAGTGCAGGTACAAGTACCTTGCGTGGAAATGTACAACGACGGTTCAGTTTGTCCTATCCTTTCAGAAGTACGTGGCTGGTTCAAGGATAAGAGTTTGGAAGAAATGGGTCGCAAGTACTGGAAGAAGCGTTCATACATTTTCCAAGGCTTCGTTGTTGAAGATCCAATCGGTGAAGATAAGAAACCAGAAAATCCAATCCGTCGATTCATTATCGGTCCACAGATTTATCAAATCATTCGTTCAGCTTTGATGGATCCAGAGTTGGAAGAATTGCCAACTGACTACCTCAAGGGTGTAGACTTCCGTATTGCCAAGACATCGAAAGGTGGCTTTGCTGATTATTCTACATCAAAGTGGAGCCGTCGTGAGCGTTCATTGACCGAAGTTGAAGCGGCAGCATTAGAGGCACATCAACTGCACAATCTGTCAGACTTCTTGCCCAAGAAGCCAACTGACGTTGAACTCAAGGTCATGAAAGAAATGTTTGAAGCGTCAGTTGACGGTGAAGCATATGACATGGATCGTTGGGGTCAATATTTTAAGCCAGCAGGTATGGGAGCCGCAACAGGTGATCCACATCGTGCAACAGCTAATACATCAACACCGGCTGCTAAAGCCAGTGAAGATTTTGATGAGGAGCCTGCTCCGGTAGCCAAGCCTACGGCAGCGGCGCCAGCAGCTTCAACTGAAGGTGCAAGTCGTGCGCAAGACATCCTTGCCATGATTCGCAACCGTCAGAAGTAATTTAGCTAAACATAGAGTGCGGGTCAATCTCGCACTCTTTTTTCAATAAGGCATAATAATATGGCAAAAGCATTTGATATTTCTAAATTTAGAAAGTCAATAACTAAGAGTATCGATGGACTTAGTATTGGCTTTAACGACCCAACTGATTGGGTTAGTACAAACAACTACGCATTAAACTATCTTATCAGCGGAGACTTTAATAGAGGTATTCCTCTGGGCAAGGTCACTGTATTTGCTGGTGAATCAGGTGCAGGTAAATCGTTTATCTGTTCAGGCAACCTAGTAAAGAACGCACAGCAAGCTGGTATCTATCCTATTTTGATTGATACTGAAAACGCACTCGACGAAGCATGGCTACACGCACTTGGTGTAGATACAAGTCCAGAAAAGTTGTTGAAACTTAACATGGCCATGATTGACGACGTGGCAAAAACTATTACAGAATTTATTGCAGAATACAAAACTATGGATGAGGCAGATCGTCCTAAGGTACTATTCATTATTGATTCGTTGGGTATGTTGTTAACGCCAACTGACATTAATCAGTTCCAAGCAGGTGACTTGAAAGGTGACATGGGTCGTAAGCCTAAAGCATTAACAGCACTTGTTCGTAATTGTGTTAATATGTTTGGCGCTTATAATATTGGTATGGTATGTACCAATCACACATACGCTAGTCAGGATATGTTTGATCCCGATGACAAGATCAGTGGCGGACAAGGTTTCATCTACGCAAGTTCCATTGTGGTTGCTATGCGTAAATTAAAACTGAAACTTGATGCAGACGGCAACAAGACCACTACAGTACAAGGCATTCGTGCTGCCTGTAAGATCATGAAGACTCGTTATGCAAAGCCGTTTGAAAGTGTACAGGTGGAGATTCCTTACGAAACAGGTATGAGTCCTTATAGTGGATTAGTCGATCTGTTTGAAGCTAAAGGTCTGCTTAAGAAAGAAGGAAACAGTCTTGTCTACACTACCAAGGACGGCGAAATCATCAAACAATTCCGCAAGGCATGGGAAAAGAATGAGAAAGATGGATTGGATATTGCAATGGCAGACATTTCAAAACACGGTGAAATTTCCACTTCTGAGATAACTACTACAGTTGAATCAGACTTGGAGGTCAACGAATGAAAGACGATTTAATTGCTGATATCTGGACATTGGTTATTGAACATATTCCAGAGAAACACAGAAAAGACTTAGCTGCCGACTTTGTTAATACACTATTGGATTATGGTATCAAAGAATCTACTCTTGAAAGCCTTTTAGGAGTTGACCCATATTTAGATACTGCGATCGAGTACAGTATTGATGGTGAAGAAGTTGAAGACGACGTAGAAGAAGATTACTACGACGAAGATGAGGAATAAATGAATTGGTATGATCGAGTCTCTAAGGATATTTCAAACATTCCTGATGCTGTGGCTTATTATGAAGCTGAATTAATTCAAGCAAAACAAGATGTCCGCGTAGCGGGAAACATCGAGAAGGCCTCTGCGCAAATGCCCGGCATTGTAGAGAATCGATTTAACCAACTTCAAGAAATTGAAGGTATTTTAGAATATCTTAATATTGAACTTCGTAGACTTCGTAGTCAACACTTCCGTAAATATCTTGAAAACTACCAACGTCAGTTAAGCTCTAGAGACTGTGAAAAGTTTGTAGAAGGCGAAGCTGACGTGGTAGACTTTGAAAAAATTATCAATGACTTTGCTCTTCTACGCAACAAGTGGTTAGGCATTATCAAAGCATTAGACATTAAACAATGGCAATTATCAAACATTGTTAAACTTAGAACAGCTGGATTAGAAGACGCATCTCTTTAAAAATTATTTTTTTCTTTTAAAGTTGGTAGTAGATATATTATTATTATTCAATACTATTAAATCTCTATTATAATTTTGCCATGTTATAATTTTATTTCCTAATAATGTATCTGCATGATATGCAAAATTTTCATCTATCCATGTTATTAGTTTAGCAGCTCCATTAGGAGTAATAATATATGCTTGAGCACCTACTTGCCATGTTCCGGTAAACATGTCGTCTTTGACACTTGAATATGATATACTAAACAATTTTAGAACATCAGTAGATACTTCTATTGGTTTCCAAAAATCAGTAATAATTGCATCGTGTTCTAAGACAATAATCGGTTCATTTATATCGATAGATGTTTTCCATAATAAGTAATGACTTAAAAAACATCCTTGAACTCCTTTTCTTTTTAAAAATTTTGATCTCTCGCCTTTGATGTTTTCTGGTAATCGTATATTATAGTAATCCCAATCGTTTATTGATAAATTATAGCCATTGATAGCATCAAATTTTTTAAGACTCCAACCAAATAATGTGCCCGATTCAATACATTGATCACTTAGATGTTGACTATGAGGATGATTGGGGATTGTTATAACAAACGCCTTTGGCTGAGCATTAATTATCATAGTTTGCTTGCCCCCACCTCTCTTTACGTTTTCCAGCGTAGTGATCTGCGTAAAGACCAAAAGTGCGTTTTACTGGATTCCATTCTCTAAAATCTAACGGAGTAAATTGAATGTTATTATCAAAAAACATTTTATTTAACAATCCTTGGCCGTGCAGTTCGTATTCTACCTCTAAATATTTAGATATTTGGTTCCGTGTAGCATTTAATATATCTTTTGTCAAGTACATAAACCCTGCATTGAAATATCTCTCACGAGGCATAGACAGTGTTAATGCTAAATTTTCTACAGATTTTCCTTGATCAGGCACAGCATGAAATTTATTACCACAGAGGTCAAATAAATTTGGCGCATTATTTTTAATGATATAATCAGAATCAAAATAAATTATAGAATCATAATTAACAAAATCAAACGCTTTTAATTTTTGATAATCTAAATGTCTATTTGTTGCCGGCGCATAATCAGACGGATTAGTTAACAAGTAGTAATCGGCGCCACATTTTTTAGCATATTCTCTTGCTTTTGTTTCACTAACATGATACATTTCCGAGTGAAACGTGTAGGTAGTAACAATGTCTGTTTTTATATAATTTGGAACATTAATTTGAAATATTAATTTTTTCATAGAATTCTCATAACCTAGTACTTATCATCTAAATAAATACTTGTATAATTTAAAGGACGAATAATGAAATCTTTAGTAACCGGTGGCGCAGGATTTATAGGATCACACATTGTAGATAAATTGATTACATTAGGGCACGAAGTTATTGTAATAGATAACGAAAGTTCAGGAGTTCACGAACATTTCTATCATAATAGCAATGCGCTATATTACAAATATGATATTGCTGATTATGGATTAACTAAAGATTTATATAGGAATGTTGACTACGTATTTCATTGTGCTGCTGAATCAAGGATACAACCTACAATTTTAAATCCTTTAGGAGCTGTTAGAACTAATGTAGTAGGAACAACTACAGTATTACAGTGTTCGAGAGAAAATAATGTAAAAAAAGTAATGTATTCTTCAACCTCGTCGGCATACGGTTTAGCAAACAAGCCGCCATTAAACGAAACAATGCCAGATGATTGTTTAAATCCCTATTCTGTTTCTAAAGTATCAGGTGAAAAAATCTGTGCTATGTACACCAAATTATTTGGAGTTAAAACTGTAACTTTTAGATATTTTAATGTTTACGGTCCTAGAGAGCCTATTAAAGGACCATATGCACCGGTAGTCGGATTATTTTTGCGACAATTTAGAGCTAGCGAAGTGTTAACTGTTGTTCCTGACGGAACACAACGTAGAGATTTTACTCATGTAGACGATGTAGTAAATGCAAACATTCTAGCAATGACTGTTGAACACAATCATTACGGAGAGATATTTAATGTAGGAACTGGCACTAATCATTCTGTATTAGAACTTGCGGCAATGATTTCTGACCAAACAACCATGATCGAGCCTAGACTAGGTGAGGCATATATTACTCTAGCCGACAATACTAAAATTAAAAAAGTGCTAGGATGGGCGCCAACTAAAAATATTGAAGAATATGTTAAAAGAGAACTGTTAAAGTGACCTATGTCGTTTGTTAATAGTTTCAACACGCTCTAACAATTCCAAACTCATGCCAGCGTCAATGGCTTGTTCGCAAATGGCTGCAACATCTTTTGGAAAACATGCGCCACCGAATCCAAACTTGCCGTCGGGCCCTGGAACATCCCAATGCGTGTGTCCTAGTCTAGTGTCATTTTTAGCTATTTCTTTAATGTCTTCCCAATTAACATTAAAGTGTTTCGCTAACTGATAGAACTCGTTCATAAATGTTACTTTTGTAGCCATAAAAGAATTGGCCAAATATTTGAACATCGATGCTGTTGTAATATTAGTTCTATGATAATGTGTTGCAGCAACAGTACTAGTAGAAATTATTTTTATTGCTTGTTCTACATTTTTGTCTTTACCACCTACTAACACCCACGTTGCTGATTCGTAATCGGCCGTAGCATTTGCCGCTGTTAAAAATTCAGGAGCATGAACAATGTTAGGATATTTACTTTCAAGATACGCATAAACGCCCGGCGGTACTGTACTTTTACAAATAATAATATTATTGTAATCTATTAATTCTGCTAGTACAGATTTTACAAAACTGTCATCACAATGGCCGTCTTCTAACATAGGAGTAGGAACACAGATATAAACTGCATCGCAAGTTTTAATTTCTTCTAAAGAAGCAGAGTTGTCTCCTAATTTTGGATCACGAGCAACAACTTTGTGGTGTCTGTGTGTCCATGCAACTGCTGATCCTACATATCCTAATCCAAAAATACCAATTTTCATAACTGTCCTTATTTAATTTATATTTAGTGGGCATATTATCTAAATAAATAAAAAAAGAAATATATGAGGACCAAATGTTAAAAATACCATTTACTAAAGAATCGAGAATTGATCTGATTGACCTAGCAATTAAAAAAACTAAATCTAAAAAATATTTAGAAATAGGTTGCGATAAAAATAAAGTTTTTAATAATGTTGCATGTGAACATAAAGTGGGTGTAGATCCTGTAAGAGGTGGCACACATCGAATGTACAGCGATGAGTTTTTTAAACAAAACACAGAAACATTCGATGTTGTGTTTATTGACGGATTACATTATTATGAACAAGTTAGTAACGATCTAAATAATGCGCTAGAATGTTTAAATCCGGGTGGAATTATTATTTTACATGATATGCTGCCAATAAGCGAAGAAGAAGCAGTTATTCCAATTCCTTTAAAAAAACAAATATGGTTGGGTGATGTTTGGCGACTAGCGTTTGACCTTGCTAATAGAGAAGATATTGAATTTAAATTAGTATTGATCGACAACGGTTGCGGTATAGTGTTTAAAACTCCTACAACAAAAAATAAAATAGAAGTTGGAAGTACTTGGGAATTTTATTTTAATAATTGGAATAAATTGCCATTAGTTTCATTTGAACAAATAAAAAAAGAGTTGGTATAATATGCATCCTTCGTCAATTGATAATATGAAAAAGGCAGTAGCACTTTTAAATTTAAATAATAATTTAACTGTGTTAGATGTTGGCGGCCGTGGGTTAGGAGGGGATCGATCATATTATCATATTTTTAAAGATATTTCTACAACCTATCATATTGCTGATATAGTAGCTGGCGAAAACGTTACTCACGTTATGCCTGAACCGTATTCTATACCAGCTGATGATAATTTTTATGACATAGTTGTTAGCGGTCAAACATTAGAACATGTAAAAAATCCATTTAGATTAATGCACGAGATGAAACGAGTTGTAAAATCATCTGGATTTATAATTTGTATAGCCCCTAGTACAGGACCAAGACATGATGTTATTGATTGTTGGAGATTCATGGACGACGGATTTAAAGCAATTGCTGAAGAAACAAACTTAAAAATAGTTGCAGACTGGATTGACATTGCGTACGATAAGGCTTCTAGAAAATGGAATGATCATGTATTTGTTGGACAAAAAATATGAAAACAATTGTAATTGCAACAGGTGGATTTGATCCAATTCACTCCGGACATATCAACTATATTAAAGAGGCCAAAAAGCTAGGTGATGTATTAATCGTGGGTGCAAACTCCGACGCCTGGCTACGCCGTAAGAAAGGGCAAGAGTTTATGCCTTGGGAAGAACGTGCCAACATACTAAATGCTATTAAAGACGTAGATCGAGTTATCAATTTTGACGATGCAGACGGAAGTGCCAAAGATGCTATTAGAAAAGTTAGAGCAATAGACCCAAGTGCTCGAATAATCTTTGCCAACGGCGGCGATAGAACAAAAGAAAATATCCCAGAAATGGATCTACTTGAGGAAATGCTTCATTTAGAATTTGTATTTGGCGTAGGCGGCGAACATAAAATGAATTCTAGTTCGTGGATTCTACAAGAATGGAAAGCTCCTAAGACTGAACGCCCGTGGGGTTATTATCGTGTACTGCATGAAGTAGATGGAATGAAAGTTAAAGAGCTAACTGTTGATCCAGGTAAAAGTCTTAGTATGCAACGACATCAATTACGTGCAGAATACTGGATAGTTAGTGAAGGTCAATGTGTAGTTAATAGCATGATGCCTAATGGATATAAACTACCTTCAAAAGAATTAGAACGACATCAAGAGTTTAAAATTCCATTAACCGACTGGCATCAATTAACTAATCCGTTTGATGTTCCCTGTAAGATCGTAGAAATACAGTACGGACAATTATGTATCGAAGAGGACATAGAACGTTTATGAACAACTGGATATTTTTAAGCAAAGAAGGCAAAGACGAATATATTAACATGTTTGCTATAGGCTCAGGTGGCCGAGTAGTTAACACTGACGATTTTAAATATTCAGAAACAGATGATCCTATTGTGTTGAGAGGTATTCTTAAAAAGAAAATAATACAAAAATGCTGGTTAGGCGGCAGAGATTTTTATTTCATGGACACTGGTTATTTAGGAAATCAGCAAGGTCCACTAAATCCCATGGGATGGAAATATTATCACAGAATTGTTAAAAATGATTTACAACACGATAAAATTATCCCTAGATCGTCGGATAGATTTGATAAGTTGCGTATTCCTATTCATAAATGGAAAAAAGGTGGCCGTAAAATTTTAATTGCTAAACCTGATGAAAAACCAATGAAATTTTACGATCTAGATCTAGATCAGTGGGTTGAAGAAACAGTAAACACCATTAAAAAATATACAGATAGACCAATTGAAATTCGAGATAGAGTCAAGAGTCGACAGGATAGAGTAATAACTAACACACTAAAAGAAGCTCTAGACGATGATGTACATGCACTAGTAACATTTAATAGTAATGCTGCTACTGAAGCAATATTGTATGGGTATCCTGCATTTACGCTATCGCCAACACATGCTGCCAAGCCAGTATCACTACAAGATTTAAGTATGATAGAAACTCCGGCATATCCCGACGAAGGGTTAGTACGAGCCTGGGCTTCACACCTAGCATATGGACAATTTCATATATCAGAATTAAAAGATGGAACAGCATGGAGAAGTTTAAATGGAAAGTAATATTTTACCGGTATACATAGGCTATGATGCTAGAGAAGATATTGCCTATAGAGTTTGTGAATATTCTATATACAAACATTCACCAGAAGCTGAAGTTAAACCTTTACGGCAAGATATGTTACGCTCACAGGGATATTATACAAGAGATGCAGATCCATTAAGTTCTACTGATTTTACATTTACTAGATTTTTAGTTCCTGTATTACAAAATTATAATGGTTGGGCATTATTTTGTGATTGCGATTTTGTATGGGATGGGGATATTCAAGAAATTTTTAAACAAGCAGATCCTACAAAAGCAGTTATGGTAGTTAAACATGATCACACTCCGTCAACACATACAAAAATGGACGGACAGAAACAATCTCAATATCCTAGAAAAAATTGGAGTTCAATGATATTATGGAACTGTGGCCATGCGTCAAATTTAAATCTTACCGCAGACATTGTTAATCGTGAATCTGGTGCATACCTTCATAGATTCCAATGGCTTAGGGATGATGAAATTGGATCATTGGATGTACGATACAATTTCTTAGTTGGTTGGAATAAAGAATCTAAAGACGGAAAGCCTTTTGCATATCATTGGACTGAAGGCGGTCCGTGGTTTGAAAATTATAAGAATTGTGAATACAGAGATGTTTGGTATGATTATCTCATAGAGTATGCAAAAGAAATTAGTGTAAATCAAGACCTTAAATCTAGATCTGCTATTACTTTTGTAACCTCTTTGTCTAGAGATTACTTTAACTATATAGGAAACATTACACTACCTTCTTGGAAAAATTTACCAGGCGATGTTGTATTTGTTTGGGATGATAAACCAATTGACTTAGGGTTTGGCACTGTTTACAATTTTTGGAAAGATGTTGCCCCATCCAACGATCCTTGGTTAACTGAAGGATTAGGCGGGACTAAGGCTGATAGATTTTGGAAAAAGAGTCGTACACAAGTATGGGCGGCACGTAGGTTTAAAGGGCTAGTTGTATGGTTAGACACTGACATTTCTATCAATTGTCATCTTTCTAAATCTAAAGCCCTTGAGCTATTACATCCTCGAGATAAAATTTGGGCAACACTGGTTCCCGGAAACCCACTAGATTTAGAAACTGGCATAGTTGCATTTAATACCAAACATGAACTTTGTCAAACATTTATAAGTGAATATTCTAAAGGTTGGTATAACGGAGAAATACACAAATTACGTCAACCATATGACAATCACATGCTTGAATCATTAATGGAAAAATATCCAGGAAGATCCTATTGCAAGGCCCACGTACAATGGCCGCTCGCTGAAGAATCTCATCGTGCAAACGAATTTAGTATTCAATATAGTCCGCTAGGAGAATTTTTTACACATCATATTGGCATTATTAATAAAAATTTAACTAATGCTAAAATTAAGAAGAGTAAAAAATGAAATTTGTTTCTTATCTAGATTGCCTACCACCTAATAACAAAAATGTTGAGAAAGGAGAAATCTTAACTAGATTTAGTAAAGGAGTGACAGCGTCAGGGGATATTGCTATTAATCACAATGGTCGTAACTTAATTGATGCCGACGTTGCTATGAGTATAGGATGGGTACATGAAGGATCGAAACAAAGCCCTCATCTTCTATTTAGAAAACAAATAATAGACACTCAACTAAAACTTAAAAAGAGAGTATTGTTAGCAGACAGTAATTTGTTTTTATATAATAATTCAGCCAATCCTGGACACTATCTACGTTATAGTTTTGATGGAATTTTTCCTAACACTGGAACATATTGCGATACTGATATAGATCCTAACCGTTGGATTAAATTGTCTAAAAATTTAAATTTAACTTTAAAAGATTATAGAAAAAACGGAAATCATATACTGCTATGTTTGCAAAGAAATGGCGGTTGGAGTATGGGCGGATATGATGTTGTAGAATGGACTGCTTCAACTATAAAAGAAATAAAAAAATATACGGATAGAGATATTGTTATTCGAGCACATCCCGGAGACAAAGGGTCTTCCGATTATCTTAGTCCTAAAAATTTAATGAAAAAGTTAGGTATTCTTAAGGGCATTAGATTATCTAAACCCGGAACAACATTAGTTGACGATCTAAGAAATTGTTGGGCAGTAGTTAATTATAATTCAAGTCCAACTGTTGGTGCAGCAATTGAGGGATATCCTATTTTTGTAACAGATCCAATAAGGAGTCAATGTTCAGAGATAGCTAACAAATCTCTAGCAGAAATAGAAAAGCCTGCGCTATTTGAAAGACAACAGTGGATTAATCGATTGGCAATGTTTCATTGGAATTTTAACGAAATAGAAAACGGCGAGTGCTGGGCACACATGCGCCGGTTTGTTTAATCGTCAACTGAAAATTTACTTTTACCTTTGTAGTGAGAAAAGTATTCGTGCAAAATAGTTTTCTTTAAAGGTGTTCGTCTGTCTTTAGCTGGATGTAAATTGAGTATTCCTACATTATTTTTTTCAGCACGTCTTACACACTCGGCAATGACCCATGTATCGTGCGGTTTTATATAAATTTTGTTGTTGTCAATTTCTCTAGATTCATATATGTGTTCGTAATCATCCATAAATTGTTTAGCAAACGGATGTTTTTTATTAAACCAATATATACAAGTTTCAGCATTATCAACTTCAACAAGTTTACCCTCGTCAGTGATTTCTGCAATGGCATGCATGTAGGCCAGTAATTGATCTTTTGGTAAAACTGAAAGCAACCATTTAAGTGAGACTTCTTTTTTAGTTTCTGTATCAGCGTCTAGGTACATCAATACATCTTCTTGAAGAATTTTACAAGCATTTATCCAGCAGTATGCTTTATAGGCAAACTTTCTAGTAAAATGTTTTCCTCGCCAAGTTAAAAAATTTTCTAATCCGGGATTACATTCTGCGAATAAATCTTTAACAATTATATTAGGTGCTGAAACTGGCAATGTAAAGTTTTCTGTAAACACATATAGATTAACATCTTTTGGCCAATACTTTATAAATGTATCAATTAATCGATGACCTATAGTGTCATAATATGCTTGATTCATGGTTGTCACTGCTGCTATTGTTCGCATTATTATCTCCAATAGCTTTCTGCACGTCTTACGATTAAATCAGTTTTACGACTTTTACCGTAATTTTTTCTATCGCCTTTAAGGTGATCTAGATAGGCACCCCATGCACTATTAATCAAGGGATGTCCTTCTCCTTTGATCAATCCGTTGCACCAATCATTCCATTTCCATGCAGTATGTCTTTTAATTACAGATTTTCTAACCTCGTCAAACGCCCAACAATCGTTATATTCTTTCATATTAAACAATGAGCCGCTGTCGTATACTGCTTGAAATTCTTTTATAAAAACTTGCGTAGCAGCATCACGCAGGTCCATAGAGTATAATCCACATTCTGTAAACTTATTAGGTCTGCCTAAAAATCCAAGTCCGTATCCGTCTATCATTTTATCAATGAAATGATGTGGTATAGGTGTATGACAGACCATATCAGCATCCATCCATAATAATATATCAGCATTGCAATTGGCAGCAGCGTGGCATACTGAATATACTTTATGACTAAATCGAATAGCATCCCATCGAAAGCCAATACCCAATTGCTTGCCTTTTCGATCTACTGGACCCTGGGGCATTTCGCCTCTAGCTTTGGGATCGTTTTTCCAACGAGTTTTAAAGGCAACTAATTCTGGAACAGAGGCATGTAGATCGTGGATCACAAGATTGTCGGCCTGTTCAGTTATATTGCAGTCTTCAGCATAGACATGCAAGGTTATGTCCTTCGGCCAGTTTTGCAAAAAAGTTTCAATCATTCTTCGGCCGTATTGTTCATAACCGGCCTTATGAAATGTGGTAACTACTGCTTTTTTCATATAATTAATCCCAAACTTGTGTGTTAATCAAACTAATATTTCCTTCGTGCTCATTAGTAGCAGCCCCCATCATATAATTATGTATCTGTATTTTAACTATATATTGATTGATTGCATTATCTGCAGGCAAATATGTATTGGCATAAGTTTCAACTAATTTTTTTGCGGCATGCGGATGTATTGCATACCCTCCGTTTCCAGGCATACTTGACGATCTGTAATGTACAGCCTCCGGCAATCCAGTTGGAGTGTCTAAGTAATGACGATATCTTATCATTTTGTTTGGATGGCTAAATGCTAAACTTAAAATATCGTCCCAATTAACAGGAATATAAGGACGCACTACTACAACATCGTCTTCAAATATTATAATAGATTTGTTGATTTCTACGCACATTTGCCATAGCCTGTAATGACTGTAGAAACATCCAATTTCTCCCGCCGGCGGAATTTCATTTCGAAAACTTTCAGAATACGGCATAGTAGGACCTTTAAAGCCCCAGGGGTGCCGCAATCTATGTTCTTCGATATATTGTTTACGAGCATCGTTTCCGTATGTTCCTTCAAATAATTCAGATTCCATATTAAACATATCTAACGATTTTTTTAACTTCACAGCACTTGAAAAACTAGACTCTATTTGACTTAAACAAATAATATAACTCTTCATTTCTAATACTTTCAAACTATATTAAAGAATTAATTCTTTTTCATTTTGTTTGTAGTGTCCAATCGATACCGTGTGTCTTACTATATCGATTAATATCTGCTTCAACCATCATTTTAACAAGACCGTCAAAATCAGTTTTACGTTTCCATCCTAGTACAGTTTCTGCTTTTGTAGGATTGCCGCAAAGGCTGTGCAATTCTGCAGGCCGCACAAATGCAGGATTAGTTTCAATATATTTTTGCCAATTGTCAATGCCGGCATATTTAAATGCACGTTCTAGTAAATCACCAATGGTATATTGTACTCCAGTGGCAATCACATAATCGCCTGGCTCAGGTTGTTGCAACATTAACCACATGGCTTCAACAAAGTCACCGGCAAATCCCCAATCACGTTTTGCATCTAAATTACCCAATGTGATTTTGTCAGCAAGTCCCATTTTAATTTTTGCAACACCGTCTGTAATTTTTCTAGTGACAAATTCTTTGCCTCTAATAGGACTTTCATGATTAAACAAGATTCCGTTTGATGCATGTAGACTATAACTTTCACGGAAATTTACAGTCATCCAGTATGCATACAATTTAGCAACACCATACGGACTACGTGGCCAGAACGGAGTGTGCTCGTCCTGCTGTCCTCCTGAAATTTCAATACTATTACCAAACATTTCACTGGTGCTTGCTTGATAATATCTAGTATCTGGGTTATGTTGTTTAATTGCGTTAAGAATATTTAAAACGCCCACAGCATTAACTTCGGTAGTCATTTTATTTAGATCCCAACTAGCTCCTACAAAACTTTGTGCAGCGAGATTATAAAATTCATTGGGTTTTAGGCTTTTTACCAAATGATTCATACATCCATCATCGGTAATATCTCCTGTAATTAATTCTACGTCGTTTTCAATTCCTAAAAATTTAATATTATCTAAATTTGGATTTGAATAACGTTTAACTAGACCATAAACTTTATAATCTTTTTCTACAAGTAATTTAGCAAGGTACGGTCCGTCTTGACCAGTCATCCCTGTCACAAAGGCAATTTTTTTCATAGGTTTCCTAACAGTATTAGAGTGTTTTATTTATGGTAAATTTACTGGTCATATTTTATTTTTCCAAACGTAATAACCTTTAGCAACTTCTCGGATTGCATAATGATCAGCCTTGAGTATTTTTTGACATTCTGCAGAAATTAATTCCGGTCCTTGAATAATAATAGTAGGAGCAGTTCTACGCCATATTTGAGTTAATTCTGGTATGAATTTTTCTTGATTGAAATCCACAATTATAAAATCAATATCAGTGAGTAAGTGAATATTATCAAAATTCTCTCTATAAACTGCATTTCGTTTTCGAATACGGGGTTCTAGTTCATTAACTACAAACACTGTATCAAATGTGTCAAGAAGATCCTCGAGATTTCCCAATGCTGTGCCTAGCACAAGGATATTACGTGCTTGTTTATTAGATTTTTTTAATCGTTTTGAAAATTTCATCACAGTTATTCATTAAATACACATATATTTATTTGACAATGAAATTCAAAATTCACAAAGAAAATGGTGCATTAAACAGTGTTCCTATATTTGCAGCATTAGAGCAGGGAATACAAAAACTTGGATTTTCTGTGGTAGATCACGGTCAAGATGTTGATGTCATTTGGTCAGTATTATGGCACGGACGTATGCAACGAAACCAACTGATATACAATCAATGCCGTAAACTAAAAAAACCAGTGCTGATAATTGAAGTTGGAAATTTACGTAGGGGCGAAACATGGCGGGTCAGTTTAGACCACATACATAGCCATGGAATTTTTGGAAATACTGAAAATCTTGACAAAAATAGGCCGAGCGCAATTGGAATAGATTTAAAATTTTTTCAACAGGAAAGGAATAATAAAATTTTAATTGCCTGTCAACACGACCGTAGTCTTCAATGGGAAGGCCAACCTTCAATGGCAGAGTGGGTCCGACAAAAAATCACAGAAATTAGGAAATTTACCGATAAATCCATTGTAGTGCGACCACATCCTAGATCTCCTTTTACGCTTAATGTTCCCGGAGTAGTCATCGAAACTCCTAAAAAAATTGTTGGCAGCTACGATGCCTTTGATATCGATTACCGCTATCACTGTGTAATCAATCACAACAGTGGTCCGGCTGTTCAAGCGGCAATTAACGGTATACCGGTGGTTTGTCACCAGTCAAGTTTGGCATTTCCTGTCAGTGACCGTATAGAGAATATTGCCGACCCAAGTTTGCCTGATAGACAAGAATGGTTTTTAAAATTATGTCACACCGAATGGACTGTAAACGAAATAGCCCAAGGTATACCAATCAATAGGCTTATACCAGAGTTAAAAAATTACCTAAATAATCATTGACTTTTACGAAAAAATACAGTATAGTATTAATATGTCAAAGTTCTCTTACATTGAAGATCTGTTCCTTGAATTTTATAACCAAACAATTTTGGATGTAGAGATTCTAATGGATCAAGATAGTGCAGCCATGCACAGTTTTTACAATCAGATTTCAATGGGCAATCAATTGACCGCAAATCAGGGCAATTTTTTACTAAAAATATTAGTAAAATATAAATCTCATTCTAAGAGGTTGGGAATTGACTATGGTACGTTAATCGAGTCGCCAATATGGAAAAACAGCTTTAGAAAATTAGATCTTTCTAAAAAAGTGTTTGTAGAAGAAAACAATGACGGTGATATTTCTATCTGTTTAAAATTTCCATATTCTCTAAAAGATGTGTTTGACAAAGAATTTAACGTTAGTCAATTAAGCTACGGCGCTAGTCAATGGGATGTTGAAAGAAAAATTAGAGTGCTAGATGTTTACAAATTTAATGTAATTCACCTAGAAGAATTTTTAAGAAAACACGAATTTGAACTCGACGAATCGTTCTTAAAATTAGTCGATAATGTTGCAGAAATTTGGAATCAACAAGAACAAATTATACCACGTGCAGAAATTGTAGATAACGATATTAGATTAATAAATTCTACAGACGACGCACAAAATTTTTATCAAGCACATAAATTAAATAATTTTCAGCACGATTTATTTCTAGCAAAATCAATGGGCTATCCGGTGATTTTTGATAGGCCTACAAAAACTCCTTTAGAGCGTATATGTGAATCGAGCTCTAAACATTTTTGGTTGAAAACTAACAAGGAATTTTTTGATCTTCACAAAGATATAAACGGAATTACTTGTGTGTTAATAGATCGAAACACTCAAAATATTATCGAATGGCTTACAAAATTTATAGGCGAGGCAGATCTTGCAGGCATTCTGCGATCCGAAATAAAAGTTTGTTTTAGAGATCCTGTAGAAAAGAAATCAAAATTAAATGAGTGGATTAAGGACAATGCACTTGGCGGCACAGTACGAGATGGAAAGATTTTAATATTTCTTCAGAAACCACCTAAGTGGTTGTTTAAAGACAACATTGATGTTAAAATAGTTATTACAAATAGCTACACACCTATCAATGAACCGACAACATCTGCATGGTTATCAGTTCATCCATGTGTTTGTTATTTGGGAGATATCAAACCTACTCCAATAAGGAAACAACAAATTGTCACTTTGTAAACTAGTAATTCGAGATGAAGTCAACATTAAGTTAGAAGGACTTAGTGTTGAAACACGAAGAAAAATTGTTAACAAATTGAAATTTGATTTGCCTTATGCCCGTCATATGCCTGCCTTTAAACTAGGTCGATGGGATGGAACAAAAACATATTTTGGTATTGGAGGCACTGGCTATCTTGCACATCTAGACGTCATTCTACCTATCGTTGAAGATGCTGGATATGAAATTGAAATTGATGATTTGCGCCAACATAACAAAATAGAATTTCAAGCAGTCACTGAAAACTATTGGGCAGATAAAGGCAAGACATGGCCTAAAGGGCATCCGGAAGCAGGTAAGCCCATCATTCTGAGAGATTATCAATTTGATGTTGTAAACAAGTTTTTAGAAAACCCACAATCATTACAGGAGGTAGCAACAGGTGCAGGCAAAACGATTACTACAGCGACACTATCGCATCTTTGTGAGACGTATGGGCGTACGATGGTTATTGTTCCGAACAAATCTCTTGTTGTACAAACTGAGGAAGACTACAAAAACCTTGGACTAGATGTTGGAGTTTATTTCGGTGATAGAAAAGAATTAAACAAGACTCACACTATATGCACATGGCAAAGTCTTAATGTATTAGATAAGAAAAGCTATGACGACGATACGTTGTCGTTGGCGGAATTTACTGCTGGTGTATCGGCAATTATCATTGATGAAGTTCATCAAGCTAAAGCAGAAGTACTGACAAAATTGTTGACACAGAATTTTAATAACTGTGCAATCCGTTGGGGACTTACTGGAACTATACCTAAAGAAGCGTGGGAATTTCAGGGCATTCTTGCCAGTATTGGTCCCGTTATCAATCAAGTGTCTGCACACGATCTACAAGAAAAGGGTGTGCTAGCACAATTACAAATTAATATTTTACAAACTAATGAAGTTCAAGTGTTTAGAAGTTTTGCTGATGAATATGCATTTCTAGTGACTGATGATTCTAGAATTACATGGATGGCAAATAAAATTAAATCGTTGGCATTGTCTGGCAATACCCTTGTTTTAATCAATAGAATTGACACCGGGAACAAATTAATCGAACGTATACCTGAAGCTGTGTTTGTCAGTGGCGGGATGAAACTAGACGACCGAAAGGAAGAATATGACGAGATTAAAACAAGTGATGGCAAGATTATTGTGGCGACTTACGGTGTGGCCGCTGTGGGTATTAATATTCCAAGGATTTTTAATTTGGTTCTTGTTGAACCCGGAAAGAGCTTTGTTAGAGTTATACAAAGTATTGGGCGAGGCATTAGAAAAGCGGAAGACAAAGACCACGTGGAAATCTGGGATATAACCAGCGCCTGCAAATATTCTAAAAGACATTTAACTGAACGAAAAAAATACTACAAGGAGGCGAAATACCCCTTTACAATTACTAAGGTAAACATATGAAAATACTAACATTAAACAATAGGTCTTTTGACCTAAATGAATTACCAGATGAGGTAGACGAAGATACTAGATTTTCAGTCTTAGATAATTCTAATCCCAACGAGCCGGATTTTTTCTTCATGCCGTTAATTTTCTTAGAAAGTTTCAATAGTCCTGCAATTTTATTAAGCATCGGCGGCTATGAAGTACAAATGCCTTTAGATTGGTGTATGGTTGTTGGCGATAGAGATTGCGGCCTTGATCCAGAAGTATTGCCACTTACCAGTTTGAATGAGCGAGGGTTTGATGCTTTTATCTTTAATCCTATTAATGGATTTAAGTGTGAGTACATGAACATAGAAATAGTAAATATCTATCAAGACGTTCGATGGTATTTTCCAAAAATGAAAAATGGTCAATTATTAACGGTTCCGTTACACGACGGACCAAATCCGCCTTGTGCATATTTTGTTAAAGAAATAAGTAGACAAAGCGAAGTACTGCAATTGGATAAAGTGATATGAAAGCTGGTAAGATTCTTTTAAATGTTCCATTGACTTACAATAGCAAACACTCTCAAAATCGTAGAGAATATTTTATAAACGATCTTGTCAATCACCATAAATGGACTACTGGTGCAGAAATCGGAGTTCGAGAGGGTCGAACTTTATTTTGTCTGTTAGAAAATAATCCAGCATTAAACATGTATGCTGTTGATAAACAAATTGACCAATTTTACAATCAAAAAGTTCAAAAAAAATATAATAATAGATTAACAGTCCTTGAAGGTATTAGTTGGGATATGGCAGTGTCGGTTCCGGATAAGAGTCTAGATTTCTTTTTTATCGATGCAGGACACGGATATAAATCAGTTACTAGAGACTTAAATGCATGGATTCCTAAGCTGAAAGACACTGGATGGTTTATTGGTCACGACATTAACTTTCCAGCAGTTAATCAAGCAGTTAAGGATAAGTTTGGAACATTTGAAGTAGGACCAGACAATGTTTGGTTTCTATCGCCTAATAAGAATTACAGTTTTTTGGAGAAAATATGAAAGCAGGAAAAGTATGGGGTCAAACAGAACTCCTTGAAGCAAACGGTGTATTAGAGTTTCATCGCATTGAAGCTAAAAAAGGTGGCACATGTTCTAAACATAAACATCGATATAAGTGGAATGGTTTTTTTGTTGAAAAGGGTGAAATGATCATTCGTGTGTGGAAAAACAATTACGACCTAGTAGATGAAACATTGCTAACAGCAGGACAGTACACTAAGGTAGCGCCAGGTGAATATCATCAATTTGAAGCTGTGACAGATTGTATTGCGTTTGAACTATATTGGGCAGAGTTTGATCACGATGACATTGAACGTGAAACTGTTGGATACGCAAAAAATGGGAAATCTTAAACCAGGTGCAACTTATGTATACGAGCACCAAGATGGTGTTGTATATGCCACTGAAGAAGGTACTACCGATAAAATTGCTATCGGTTGGAACTATGGTCCTAATAAGCCAGGCGACGGCAAGGCAACCTATTTAGAATCAAAAGAATCTCTTATTTGGAGAGAAATTAGAATGGTAGCAAAAACAAATCCGGCCTTGCAACATGCCTTAGATCAGTGTATAATACTTTATCACTTGAGTAAAGATAATGGCAAAAAATAAACACTTAGATCTATTCGACACAATTATTCCATCAGTTGATATGGGATATAAGGATTTATGGGATGCTGCTAATGATGAAGGACGAAAAGAACTTAAGGGCGACTTTTGGAATCTTAATCGTTGGATAAGTGCTCCAAAGTCTCGAGATCCTGAAGTTCTAGAACATTTTATTTTAACTGTTAACGAATACTACAATAAAAATTGGAACGCTATTCAAAAACATCCTAAATTAGTTTGGCAGTCATTGTGTGTATGCAGTCGCGGAGATGGAAAAACTCACTACAGAGAATATATTCCTCTAAAGAAAGAAACAAATAAAAAAGAAAAGTTTTTAGCAGAGATGTTTCCTAATATGAAAATGTTGGATGTAGAAACACTTGCTGCAATAACCACAGACAAAGAGATTAAAGAGTATGCTAAGGACCTTGGTTGGGACAAAAAGCAAATTGCAGACATTAAATTATAAGTGCGAATACTGTAATAAGTTGTTTGCCAAAGAAAAAACTTTGGTAGTGCATATCTGCGAACAAAAACGCCGGCACATGTCAAAAAGTGAAAGGCACGTTCAAGCTGGTTTATTAACCTATCAACGATTTTATGAACTTACGCAGAAGGCCAAACAGGCTAAAACATTTGACGAATTTGCATCTAGTCCCTATTACACAGCTTTTATAAAGTTTGGTAGTTTTTTAGTTAATACTAATCCCATATACCCAGAAAGATTCATTGACTTTGTGATCAAGAGTGGAATTAAATTAGATCACTGGTGCCGAGATGAGATGTATGATACATACGTCAGTGAACTAATCAAGATAGAACCAGCAGACGGTGCAATACAGAGAACTATTAAAACTATGATGGATTGGAGTGAGTCTAGTAATGCTCCTTGGGAGCATTACTTCCAATATGTTAATTTAAACAGAGCTACGCATGATATTAAAGAGGGTTTAATAAGTCCTTGGATGGTGTTAAATAGCAAGTCAGGAAAAGAAATGTTAAAACGTATGAATGACGAACAGTTAGAAATAATTGGACCAGTTATTGATCCTAATCATTGGTCTCGACGTTTTAAATCTTTGCCTGCAGATGTAGAGTTAGTTAAAGACGTCATCAAGGAGGCGAAAATATTATGATTTTTAAGAAGCGACGAGAAGAGCCAAAACCTGAAATTGTAGAAGATGAAGAAGTAGACTTGGCTGAAAATGAAGAACATATCTCCAGTGATGAAGTTGACATCGAAGTAGTAGTTGCTGACGACTCCGACGATGTCTATGTAAAATTTTCGGGATTTAACGATCACGAGGATGCTGAAGAATATGCACAATTTTTAGCAGACACATTACCATTATTACTTTTTGAAACCACAAGGCTAAATTAATGCCAGATATTGACATAGACTTCGTAGACAGAGATCAAGCATTAACTTTGTTTAAACATATCCCTGCCAGTAGAAAAGACAACGGAAAACTTGTTAAACATAACACTGGGGTGTACTTGCACCCTGTGCCGGTTGATCCTGTCACGGGCCTATGTTCAATACCATATGAACAGGCAGAAGATGAAAAATATTTCAAAATAGATTTTCTTAATGTTGGAATTTATAAAGGTGTAAGAGACGAAACACACCTAGTTCAATTAATGGAGACTGAACCACTATGGGACCTATTGGAACAAGACGACTTTGTAAATCTGTTATTTCATTTGAACGGGCATGGAGATATAATCCGGAAGACCCTACCGACTTCCGTGGAACAATTATCTGCCGTCCTTGCTATGATCCGCCCAGCCAAACGTTATCTGATTGGGAAAGACTGGACTACGATCATGAAGGAAGTATGGACGAAACCAGAGAATGGTGATTATTATTTTAAGAAGAGTCATGCCACTGCCTATGCAGTTGCCATTGTTGTGCAGATGAATTTAATTTGCGAACAGATTAGTTATGGATATGCGTAATGGATTTTGATGCATTTAGTACAGCACAGATGCAGTCAAAGCTATGGCTCGTTGAAAGATTAGAACGAACTCTAGAAGAGCATAGGCCTATTGAAGACGGCTATCGAATTTGGATTCTAGCAGGATGGTATGCTGTTGCTAATTTATTAATTCGTGTACGTAGTAAAATACCTGTGCTAGAAGTTAGAAGTTTTGATCAGGATCCTTCCTGCGAAGCTATTGCAGATTCAATTAATAATTTGTGGGTCTATCGAGCCTGGGAGTTTAAGGCGCATACTGCTGACATAAATTTACTTGAATATAAACCTAAGCCAGATATAGTGATTAATTCAAGCGTCGAGCACATGCAATCAAAGTTATGGTTTGAAAATATTCCCAAAGGAACGGTAGTGTGTTTGCAAGCCAGCGATATGATCGACGACGATCATGTGAATCCAATGTCTGCTATTCGAGAATTAATGGATAAATATCCACTAGATGAAATACTATACGACGGTATAAAACGTTTTGAATTTGAAGATAAGGCCTTTAATCGTGTAATGATTATTGGTGTTAAGTAGGCCGTCTAATTAGTGTAATAGATTTACGCTTAATTCTTTTAATTATAATATCGTTTAGGCTAGTGCAAGGACCAAACAATACTTTGGTATCTTTAGTGGAAAAATTTCTAATAGCATATCTAAATCCGTGTATTTCTCTTAACAAGAAAATATTGATAGGAATTTGACGATTTGATTCCCACCACCACACTTCACCTAATTCTAAAAACTTAGCTTTTTCCTGATCAGTCTTAATGAGTGTATAATCATACATGCTTGTGATAGCAGAATCTTGGTTGATAATTATGCCCACGTATTCCTGATCTACGTGGTTTACGACACTTATAAAGGGAAAGTTTTCTTGTAAATTTTCTGTGATTCTCATAGATAAATATTGTAAAGGTCCGCTAGTGTATGCAACTCATTTCAGTTTATTTATATCCAAATAAGATAGACGTATTTACTAATACGTTAGCCGCCTGGCAAACAGAGAGGTATCGTAGAGTGTATAATCGCAATTTAAAAATCCATCGTGGTGTTGATAATAGGGTAGACCTACAGGTACGAAATTCTGACCAGAAGGCCCAGGATATCACAGGATCATATCTAGTGTTTAATCTAGTTAACAGGGAATCTAAAGAACTCATATTACAAAAAGATTGTGTAATTCAAACGGCTGCAAGTGGAAGGGCATATGTTATTTTATCTAATGCTGAATTAGCCAACATAGAACCTGGCTTTTACCAATACTCTGTTAATACAGAAACAAGAACAGTTGACGGCAATACACACATAACAACTGCAAAAAATCCTTTATATATTGACAGTCAATACGGAGCATTTAGTCCTATAGAAATTCACGGAGATGTCTTTGGTGAACCTGTAGACAGCGTTGTAATCAAAGAATTTAAAAACTACCAACCCTACGATCCAGCAACACGGTTGTATTTTATCAGTGGTATTATTAACGCACAACCGCAATACGGTACACCGCAAAGTCTACACACATTCCAAATTAACACAACAAACTATAATGGAGATATCATTATACAAGGTAGTCAAAGTGCAGGCGGTAATCCAGAACGTTGGGTAGATTTAGAAACAATTACTGCTACTATGGATCCAATTGTCTATCAAAATATTGTTGGAAAATATAATTGGTTTAGGATTAAACACATTCCGGAATTATCAAACATAGGAACTGTTGACAGCATACTATATAGATAGTATACTGTATACATGACTCTTGTTCTTGATAAGTTTAGAACTCTTCTTCCTTCGAAATTAAAATCCAGTCCTAGTGGCTGGATTAGTTTCAATGCGCCCTGTTGTCATAATAGAGGTCATGCTCATGATACTAGAAAGCGTGGCGGTATCATTATCAATGACAGTATTGTTTATAATTGTTTCAATTGCAAGTACTCCACAGGATGGAAACCCGGAAGCCCAATAACTCCAAAGTTTAAGAGTCTGTGCCAATGGTTAGGTGCCAACGACGACGATATCAAGCAATTGATATTTGAAGCACTTAAAACTGAATCAACAGACTATCAACCAGAAACATTTGTTGAAAAGCCCGCCTTTACAGAAAAATCATTACCCGAAGGTGCATTGCCTTTAGTAGAATGGTTAGACGCAAAATTAACCAGCGATGAAGAACAACGACTAATAGAAGTAGTTGAGTACGTGGCTAATAGAGGATATGATCCTGTTAGCAAGCATTTCTATTGGACTCCCTTGTCTGGTTATGCTGATAGAGTTATTATACCATTTCAATATGAAGGCAAGATTGTAGGCAATACCGCTAGAAAGGTTCGAGAAGGAAAGCCTAAATATCTGTCAGATCAACATCCCTTCTTTGTGTTTAATGTTGACGAGCAATCAGAACTACATCGATATCTGTTTGTAGTTGAAGGCCCGTTTGATGCCCTTAGCATAGATGGTGTTGCATTACTCACTAATGAAATATCCGATCAACAGGCAAGGATAATTAACAATATAGGTAAAGAAGTGATTGTTATACCTGATCAAGACAAAGCAGGCACAATGTTAATAGATCAAGCTAAAAAACTAGGGTGGTCTATTGCATTTCCCACTTGGGACGACACAGTTAAAGATTGTGCAGACGCAGTACTTAAATATGGAAAGTTATTTGTTGTGGTTGATGCTATAAAAACTGCAACAGCAAATCCAGCAAAGATCGAAATTGAAAAAAGAAAGATGCTAAACAAAATAGCATTATTGGAGAATCAAAGTGATTAAAAAAATATTAGATTTTATTTTATATCCGTGGCACAAATATCAAGAACGCAAGGCATGGAAAAAACGTTTAGAAGAATTGCGTAAACGTGATCCATTTATCTACAAATGATTGCGTGGGGGGTAAATGCCCTTAATCACGGTAATAGTCTTGCTGTTTTTAAAGACGGCAAACTAATATCTAATCGTAGTTCTAAAGAAGATACACTCGATAGAAATGCTATTTTTGAAGCATTTCATTTAGGATCTCCTGATAGAATATTTTGGTACGAACGGCCTTGGATTAAAAAAGCAAGGCAAGTAAAAGCTGGACAATACAGTAGAGCATTTGATCTAAGTGTATTACCAAGTCGATATCTAAAAAATATAAGAATTGGCTACGCACCGATTACCTATACATCACATCATGCCAGTCACGCTGCCGCAGGCTACTATACCAGTCCTTTCAATCATTGTGCTATTGTAGTGCTTGATGCGATAGGCGAATTTGAATGTGCCACCATTTGGCAAGGCCTACACGGCGAAATGAAAAAAGTATGGTCAAAAAGTTATCCTAACAGTCTTGGTTTATTCTATTCAGCATTCACACAAATGCTAGGGATGACTCCAATACAAGATGAATACCTATTGCAACAAATGGCAGAGAAGGGCGATCCGGTCCGATTTAGAAGCAGTTTAGATTTATACTTTGGAAAAAATGGACCTATTGATATTAATTATAACTTCCATCGCGGAGTTGGGAATTGGGGCATAGACTGCATGGGTTTGCAAGATGTACACGATCTAGCAGCAGCCGTACAAGAACGATTCGAATTAGAAGTTGCCAAGATCATGTACAAGGCTAAAGAACTAACGGGTGCAGACAGTCTAGTCTACATGGGTGGATGTGCAATGAATTCAGCGGCCAACAAAAAAATAGTCGAACCTATGTGGCGGTATCGTTGGTCATTGTCTAATCCCGGAGATCCCAGTTCTAGTGTAGGTGCAGTATTATATCATACCAAACAACGTGAATGGAATTATGACTTTGGTGTTGCAAAACACCTAGCAATTAGTGTATAATATATTATGATAAAGACATACGACTACGAAGTACAAAAATTATATCTTGAACTCATGCTGGCAGATGCAGAAGTATTTGTTCGCTGTCAGGGTATTTTTGATCACAGCCTATTTGATCGTAAACTACAAGATGCGGCAGAATTCATCCACGAGTATGCCAAAGGCTACAATGTATTACCAGACTATGAAATGGTCAATGCCACTTGCAGAACCGAACTTAAACGACCCGATGACCTTAAAGAAGGCCACATGGATTGGTTTATGGATGAGTTTGAAAAGTTTACTCAACACAAGGCTCTTGAACGTGCAATTATTGAATCAGCCGAATTACTTGAAAAACATGACTACGGTGCAGTAGAAGTCCTAATTAAAGAAGCCGTCCAAATTGGTCTTGCTCGTGATATGGGAACAGACTACTTTGCTGATCCTCGTGGTCGATTGATGGGCATCAAAGACAAGAACGGACAGGTATCAACTGGATGGCCTTGTATGGATCGTAAACTGTTTGGCGGTATGAACAGAGGAGAACTCAATATCTTTGCAGGTGGCTCAGGTGCAGGTAAATCTTTGTTCTTGGCTAATCTAGGAGTTAACTGGGCCTTGATGGGTCTTAATGTTGTTTATCTAACACTTGAACTTTCAGAAGCACTGGTTAGTATGCGTATCGATGCCATGCTGACAGGAACGTCAACTAAAGATATTTTCAAAGACATCGACGACGTTGAAATGAAGGTCAAGATTATTGGTAAAAAAGCAGGATTGCTACAGGTCAAATATATGCCAAGTGGCAAGACTGCTAATGACATTCGTGCATACTTGAAAGAATATGAAATCAAAGTGGGCAAGAAAGTAGATGTGCTGTTAGTTGACTACCTAGACTTGTTAATGCCTGTGAGCAAGAAGATCAGCCCAGCAGACCTGTTTATTAAAGACAAGTATGTGTCAGAAGAATTGCGTAATCTAGCAGTAGAAAAGAACTGTGTGTTCGTCACAGCCGCCCAGTTGAATCGTGGTGCTGTAGAAGAAGTTGAGTTTGATCACAGTCATATCTCAGGTGGACTAAGTAAGATTCAAACAGCAGACAACGTGTTTGGTATCTTTACATCAAGGGCCATGCGTGAGCGTGGACGCTATCAAATTCAATTGATGAAGACACGTTCATCGAGCGGAGTTGGCATGAAGATTGATCTAGAGTTTAATCTAGAAAGTCTTCGAATCTCAGACCTGCCAGAAGATGAACAAGAAAATAACGGTGCAACAAGTCGAGGTAGTTCGAGTATTATTGAAAGTATCAAGGCTCGCAGTACCATACAAAGTCGCATTGACGATGATGGGGTCATTCACGATCCTACACAAGGAGCTCCTGTAGGCAAGATTAGAGCCACAGTTGAAAGTTCTAAGATGCGTGAGATTTTAAACAAGCAGTTCGGTGATGAAGACTAAACGAGTAGAATTATTAAAGTGGTTGCCTGAAGAGGGCGAATACATAGCAATAGATTGGCCCAAAGTACACAAAACAATTGGATTAGATCATACTAACTGGTTGTTAAAACAACCTGAAAATATCTGTCAATTGGTACTAGAAAGAAACGACATGCACTGTCGTTTAATTGCAGAATTCTATAATGATCAAGCATTGACTAATTACCACTTGATGTGGGCTAAATAATGAATGCGTCTAAGAGAATTACACGAACGATCAGATATAATCACAGTTAATCGCCGTCTTAATCCCAAGATATGGGACGGTGAAGAACTGGACCCGGCGGTGGCGCAAAAGCTCAAAGAAATAGCACTGGCCTTTGAAGAATTCATCGGCGTTGACCTAGATGTAGTAGATTACACAATAACAGGATCAAATGCCAATTATACGTGGACTGAGCACAGTGACCTAGATCTACACATAATTGTCAAGGGTGCTGTCAGTGACAACGATCGTGAACTATTCAATGCCAAAAAGGCACTCTGGGGCGAACAACACAACATAACCATCAAAGGTCTTCCTGTTGAGTGTTATGTTCAAGGACAACAAGAAGAACACCACAGCACCGGAGTGTATAGCATAGCTGGCAATCAATGGCTGGTCGAACCAAAGAAAATAAAACCAGAAGTAGATGACAGTGCTGTGGAACGTAAAAAAGACGCAGTCATTCACGACATTGAAACTGCGCTATTAAGTAAAGATCTTACAAAACTTCGTGCAGTCAAAGAAAAGATCACTAAAATGCGCAAAGCAGGTCTTGAACGTGCCGGAGAGTGGTCAGTGGAAAACCTAGTTTTCAAAATACTCCGAAACCTAGGTCTTATTGATCAAATTGCGGACAAGATCCGCGAACTAGAAGATCAAGAGCTGAGCCTAGAACAGACTCAGTCTTTGGATTAATTGATCTTATAACAGTCGTAGACATCCCAAGAGTATATAGAATACACTATAAATTTAGTGGCTGCTTCTAGTGTTGGGAATGTTCTAGATCTCAATTGACCAGTGGTCAAATAATACTTTATACGCCACATCAGTCTTTCTTAAGGCCAAACAACTGTAGCAGGTGAATGAACAGGTTGATAAAGTCCATGTAGAGTGTGAGTGCGCCAATGACTTCTTCTCGACCTGTATCGCCGTCTACTGTGACCAACTCACGAATCTTTTGAGTATCATAGGCAGTCAAGCCCAGGAACACAATGATGGCAATGGCTGAAATAACCATCTGCAT